>Ga0208013_1000022_pt1 | contig 286184 bp, 256 predicted proteins | sample 16_taG_FD_184091 | JGI IMG/M metagenome (GOLD analysis project Ga0208013, IMG submission 184091) | Marine viral communities from the Subarctic Pacific Ocean - 16_ETSP_OMZ_AT15313 metaG (SPAdes) (version 2) | ecosystem: Environmental > Aquatic > Marine > Oceanic | place: Pacific Ocean...
TATGTATGGAGTACTGAAAAGCGGTCAGTGTTTCGACCCGTCGTGTTATGGGATGCCGGCCCACACCATCTCCGAGATGAGAGTGGCCCGAACCAGTTGATGGGCAAGACGGTATCTGTAGGCTCGGCCGGGCGGCGGACCGCTTTGGCCATCCCTGGCCAAACACGGTCCTGGATGGGCACACCCGATCCCGGGGCTCCTTGGGAGATTCGCCGCCACAAACCCCACTTCGTAGAAAGGTCCAGGCGGTGTTCTGACCCGTGGCGGTGCCGCTGCAAAGTGAGCGGGGCAATGGTGGTGCCTGGAGGGACCTATTTGGCCAGGGATGGCCAAATGAGAGCGGCCAGGGATGGCTTGAGCGATCCCGGAAGGCACCACCATTGCACCGCGTCTCGGATACGGAGCAACCGAACACCGGAACGATAAAGGTCTCTGGAATCCTGCCGGGAGCTCCGCTCCCTTTCGCGGGCAGGGCCCGCTCCCACAAGGGCCTGACACAGCCTCTGGAGGGAACCCCCCCGGGCTAAACGCCGAGCGCTAGAAGGAAGCGGGATCGATGGCGTCGAAGTCGGTAACCCTGGGGTGGGCACCGTCGGGCAGGGCGTTGTCCCGATCCAGCAGCACGGTGTGCAGGCCGGCCTCGCGGGCGGCGTCGAGTTCGGCTTCCACGTCGGAGAGAAACAGAATCTCGTGGCCGGGCAGGCCGATCGCCTCGCTGATGCGCCGGTAGCTGGCGGCTTCTTTCTTGCCGCCGCTGGTGGTGTCGAAATAGCCCTGGAACAGCGGCGTCAGGTCGCCAGCTTCCGAGTAGCCGAAGAACAGCTTCTGGGCGGCCACCGAGCCGGAGGAGTAGACGTACAGCGGAAAGCCCTGGTGGTTCCAGTCGCGCAGCCGCCGGGCGGCGTCCGGATAAAGGTGCGCCTGGTAATCGCCGTTGCGGTAGCCGCTTTCCCAGATCATGCCCTGCAGCGTTTTCAGCGGCGTGGCTTTGCGGTCCTCGTCAATCCAGGCGCGCATCAGCGCGGCGGCCTGTTCCGGCGTGGCCAGGGTTTCACCGCTGTCGCGCCGCGCCGCCGCCACCTGTTCCTCCACCGCCGGGTCGTCCCAGTGGCGCGCCAGAAAGTCGCCCATCTGTTCGGCGGCGTAGGGGAACAGCACGTCCTTGACGAAGCGGATGCTGCTGGTGGTGCCTTCGATGTCGGTGAGAATGGCGCGGATCATCAATTCTCCAGACGGTTGAACCGCTGGGCGATGTCGCTGCCGGTGAAGTTGGCGACCCAGCCTTCCGGGTTATTGAACAAGCGGATGGCGGTGAAGTTGGGGTTGGGCCCCATATCGAACCAGTGCGGGGTGTTGGCCGGCACCGAGATCAGGTCGCCCTTGGTGCACAGCACTTCGTAGATGCGCTCGCCGATGTGCAGGCTGAACAGGCCCTGGCCGTCGACGAAGAACCGCACTTCGTCTTCGCTGTGGCTGTGTTCCTCGAGGAATTTTTCCCGCGCCGCCTGCTTTTGCGGGTGCTCCGGGGTCATGCTGACCACGTCCACGCTCTGGTAGCCTTCCTCGTCGATCAGCCGGTCGATTTCCCGGCGATAGACGTCCAGCACTTCTTCCTGGCTGGGCTGCTCGGTGAGTGCGCCGACGGCCTGCCATTGTTCGTAGCGAATGCCCACCTTGGCCAGTTCCTCGGCCATGGCCAGCTTGTCGTTGATGATCTGTTCGGGTTGCTCGGGATGCCCGTCGCGAAACACTTTCAAATTACTCATGGGGTTTTCCTCCTCAGGGGGCCGCCGCCGATCAGCCCAGGCGGCGCCGGTCCAGTTCCACGGCCAGCAGGGTTTCCAGCGCTTCCAGCTGGCGATAGCAGGCGCCGATGTCCGCCGCCCAGGTGTACAGGCCGTGGCCGCGGATCAGGTAGGCGTGGCCGGCGTCGCCGGCGTCCATGGCCCGGTCCACCTCGGCCGACAGCGCGGCGATGTCCTGGCTGTTTTCAAACACCGGAATGGTAAGCCGCGTGTCATGGGTTTGCACGCCGTGCAGGGCCTTGAGCAGCTCGTAGCCTTCCAGGGTGATGTGGTTGGCGGGCCAGTGCATGGTGAGCACCGTGGAGGCGTGGCTGTGGGTGTGCAGCACCGCGCCGCAGTCCGGCAGCCGGCGGTAGAGCTGGGTGTGCAGCAGGGTCTCGGCGGAGGGCTTGCCGTCGCCGACGGCGGCGCCTTCCATGTCCACCACCATGATGTCGGTCTCTTCCAGCAGGCCTTTGTCGCGGCCGGAACGGGTGATCGCCGCGTGGTCCTCGTTGAGGCGCAGCGAATAATTGCTGCTGGTGGCCGGCGACCAGCCCTGGCCGTAGATGCGGCGGCCGGTGGCGGCCAGGGCGCGGGCCGCTTCCCGGTAGGCGCTGGTGGAGTAGGGGCGGTGACTCATCAGGACCTCCGGTTCAGGCGCGACAGATGCTCGGCGACGCTGGCCGCGTCCGGCGAGTGCACCACGCCGCTTTCGGTGACGATGGCGGTGATCAACGCGGCCGGCGTCACGTCGAACGCCGGGTTGTAGACCGGGCACTGTTCCGGTGCCAGAGGCTGGCCGCCCACCCGGCGCACTTCGTCGGCGGCGCGCTCCTCGATGACGATACCGCTGCCGTCGGTCATGGCCGGGTCCAGGGTGGAATCCGGCGCCGCGACGATGAACGGCAGACCGTGGTGACGGGCCAGCACGGCGAGCCCGTAGGTGCCGATCTTGTTGGCGGTGTCGCCGTTGGCGGCGATGCGGTCCGCGCCCACCACCACCGCATCGACGCGGCCCGCCGCCATCAACATGCCGGCGGCGCTGTCCGCCACCAGGGTGACGGGAATGTTTTCCTGCATCAGCTCCCAGGTGGTGAGCCGGGCGCCCTGCAGCCAGGGGCGGGTCTCGCCGGCGATCACCTCGCGCAGATGGCCGCCGCGCCAGGCGGAGCGGATGATGCCCAGGGCGGTGCCGTGGCCGCCGGTGGCCAGCGCGCCGGTGTTGCAGTGGGTATAGACGCGGGCGTCGTGGGGCAGCAGGGCGGCGCCCAGTTCGCCCAGGCGCAGATTGGCGGCCTGGTCGTCCTGGTGAATGCTTTCCGCTTCGCGGGCCAGGCGGCGGCCCAGGGCCTCGCCTTCCAGGTCGGCGCCGAGCCGCTGCAGGCGCTCCAGGGCCCAGAACAGATTGACCGCGGTGGGGCGGCTGGCGGCCAGGGTTTCCAGCGCCGGCCGCAGTGTTTCCAGGGACGCGCGCCGGCCCAGGCCCAGGGCTTCCAGCGCCAGGCCGTAGGCGGCGGTGATGCCGATCGCCGGGGCGCCGCGTACCGCCATGTCGCGGATCGCGCCGGCGGCGCCGGCGGCGTCGTGGATCGCCAGCCACTCGGTGCGTGACGGCAGATGGCGTTGATCCAGCAGCAGCAAATGATCGTCGAGCCAGCGGATGGCGGGACTATCAATGGGCATTCAGGGCCTCTCGGTGTCGCGGGGTGGGTTGAGCTCGGGCTTGTGGTAGCGGCGGCGAATCCAGTTGGCCGCGCGCAGCACCCTCGGGCGGCGCATGATAGCGCGTTCCATGCGGTATTTCCCCGGAAAAGTGCTGACCATCAGCGCGATCAGAATGGTCAGAATGCCCTGGCCGGGCAGCACCAGCATCAGGATGCCGGCGGCCAGCAGCACCAGCGCCAGGGCGTTGCGCACCAGCCAGAGGCACCAGCCCAGCGGGCCCCGGTAATGGAGCGGCCGGCTGGGGGTGTTGAAGTAATCCTGGGGCATGCGCACCAGCAGCCAGGGAATCGCCAGCATTGACGCCACGGCCATCACCACGCCGGTGACGGTGAGAATCGGCAGCAGGGGCTGGAGCTGTTCGAGCAGGGGTTGCCAGTCGCGCTGGAGGTTCAGATCCAAAGGCGTTGTCTCTCCGTGGGCGGCGTTGCGGTGGTGTTCATGGGTTGCTGATGCCACGTGCCGTACAATGGTGGCTTGTAGGTCGCAAATCAATCGCTTTAAGGATGCACCGGCATGGCTTGGAAGTTGGTACTCGTGGCCCTGATGGGGCTCGCCATAGGCGCGCTGCTGGGGATGTTGATCCTGCGGGCTTCGCGCAAACGTGAAGAGCGGCGCCGGCAGGCCGCCCGGCATCTCGACGTGCTGGAGAACCTGAGCATTCTCTGCCGCGCCCTGCTGCAGGAACAAGTGGACAGCGCCGAGGCCAGCATCCGCATCAGCGTGCTGCTGGACTGCCTGCCCCAGGGCATTGAGCCGAAAGTGGATCTGGCGGCGATCCACCGTCTGGCGGAAGACTGCGGTCACTTCACCCGCGGCGAGCAGCGCCGCGAGCTGGCGCCGGCGGAGCGCAACCGTCAGGACGTGGCGCGGCTGCGCCTGGAGGAAGAGCAGGGCGCGGCGGTGCGTGCCGCCGCCGAGCGCCTGGCCGGCGTGCTGGACGCCTGGCGTGCACGGGTCGCCGTCTGATCCGCTTCGACTGACCCCACAGACAAGGCCCGCAGTCGCGAAGGCGGACGTTTCCGGCGCGGGCTTGAATTATCATCCGCGGCTTCTGAATCGCAGTAAGCCGAGCCGATAATTATGAGCCAACCCACCCTTTACGTGGCCTTTCCGGCCTCCGACGAGTTGCGCGACCGGATCGACGCCTTCCTGGAAATTACCCGCGAAGAACCGGACAGCAACCATGTGCAGGAACTGGAAGCGATCATGGATCCCTTCCTCGACGAAGTGCTGCACACCTACTTCACCGGGCCCATCGACGCGGTCAACGCCAAGGGCACCGCGGTGAACGTGATCCTTGGTGCCATGAAGGTCATCAGTAAAGCCGCCCACGGCCTGGCCGGGCGCCTGATGCGCAAGACCAGCGTTGAAGAGCAGCGCGCGCTGGCCGAGCACTTCCGCAACCTGCGGCTGGAGAAGGACGGTCAGGTCTACATCGGTTACCCGCTGTCGCCGGCGCTGGCCGAGCGTGCCTCGCTGGTGTTCCAGGAATTCGCCGACGGCAACGGCCAGATGCCGCGCCTGGTGGAAGTGATGGACGGCATCAGCGCCGGCGCCATCGAGAACTATCTCGACAAAACCGTGGGCAATCTGGAGCTGGGCCGTATCAATCGCGGGCTGGTGTCCGGTGCCCGCGCCACCATCAAGAAGGCGTCCGCGTCCTCGGTGGAGAAGGGCATTCCGGCGATGGAAAAATCCCACCAGAAACCGGTGGTGGCGTATTTCGAGTCGCTGCTGCTGCAGCCGTAACCCGTTCAGCCGGCGTGAAGCGAAGCGGCCCGGGTGGTGATGCCCGGGCCGCTTTGCGTTCAGCTTGAGGGGGTGGCGCCGCCGGAGTCTCCGGAGCTCGCCGCCTTCTTGGCGGGCGCCTTGCGGGCCGCCTTCTTCTTGGCCGGGGCTTTCTTCACCGCGCTCTTTTTGGCGGCGCTCTTTTTCGCGGTGCTTTTCTTGGCCGCGGCTTTCTTGGCGGGGCTCTTTTTAGCCGCGCTTTTCTTGGCGGCGGCTTTCTTGGCCGGTGCCTTGCGGGCGGAAGGGCTGACCCGCTTCTCGATGTCCTTGGCGCGCTTCTCCAGATCCTTCTGGTACTGGTTGATCACCTTGGCCAGACTGTTGGCCTGTTTGGCGGTGGCCTTGAGCACCTTCACTTCGGTTTCCAGAAAGCGCTTGCGGGCTTCGGAGTCGTCCACCCGTTTGCGGGCGTCGTCCACGGCCTTGCGGGCGCGGTCGAGCTGGCGCTGCACCGTGGCGTTGGCTTTGTCCCGGTACTCGTTCTGCAGTTTCTCCAGCCGGTTGAGGCTGTCGCGGCGGCGCTTCATTTCTTCGCTGACCCGTTGGCGGGCTTTCTCGAGCTGGGATTCCAGCTGGGCGATTTGCTTGTCGCGTTCATTGTCGAAGCGCTCGGCGAGTTTGCGAATCTGCGCCTGCAGTTCGTCGAGACGATCTCTTACCTTATTAACGGCCATGGATGACTCCCTTTCCCCGTGCTGATTTGGGTCCGCGGTGCGGACGTCCAGGAAACTGTATGTCACATTTTTAAGCTGGACAACCGCCAAGGGGGTTGGCTTTGCAGGCTTTCTGGTCAATTCCTGTAACACGGTGGTCGTGTTGTGGTTTTATCGGACAGCGGTGATACTGCGCCCAATTGAATGACGGTGGAAAAAAGGTGGGCTATGCCGGCGTCCTTTGACGGAAAATTGGTGGTGGCGATCAGCTCCCGGGCCCTGTTCGATCTCAGCGACAGCCACCGGGTGTTCGAGAAGGAAGGCCTGGACGCCTACCAGGATTATCAGATCGCCCATGAGGACGACGTGCTGCCACCCGGCGACGCCTTCCCTCTGGTGACCAAGCTGCTGGCGATCAACGAGCTGGAAGAGGGCGCCGGCCGGGTGGAGGTGATCCTGTTGTCACGCAACAGCTCCGACACCGGCCTGCGCGTGTTCAATTCCATCGAGCATTACGGTCTGCCGATCACCCGGGCGGCGTTCGCCGGCGGCGAAAGCCCGCACCGCTATGTGTCCGCGTTCGGCGCCCATCTGTTCCTGTCCACCGATCCCGAGGATGTGCGCCAGGTGCTGGATGCCGGCTACGCCGCCGCCACCATTCTTTCCGGCGCCGGGCTGCAGCATAAGGACGACCTGCTCCGCATCGCCTTCGACGGCGACGCGGTATTGTTCTCCGACGAGTCCGAGCAGGTGTTCCAGAGCAGCGGGCTGGAAGCCTTCACCGCCAGCGAAAAGCAGGCCGCCCGGCAGCCGCTCAGCGACGGTCCGTTCAAGGCGTTTCTGGAAGCCCTGCATCAGATTCAGCGGGAGTTTTCCCCGCAACGCTGCCCGATACGCACCGCGCTGGTCACCGCCCGCTCGGCGCCGGCCCATGAACGGGTGGTGCGCACCCTGCGCGGCTGGGGCATCCGCCTGGACGAAAGCCTGTTCCTGGGCGGGCTGCCCAAAGGGCCCTTTCTGAAGGCGTTCGGCGCGGACGTGTTCTTCGACGATCAGCAGGGCCATTGCGAATCGGCCCGGGAACACGTGGCCGCCGGCCATGTGCCCCACGGCATTTCCAACCCGCGCCCGGAAGACGCCTGACGCGCCCGCCGGCTTCCCGTTGCCAGCGTCTTTGCTTGCCTCTATGCTTGGAATGCATAATTTCGGCTATTCTTATAACTCCGCGTAAACGGCGGGTGTCGCCGGCAAGGAGCATTCGATGAAGCTGCAGCAGCTACGCTACATCTGGGAAGTGGCGCGCCATGACCTTAACGTATCCGCCACCGCCCAGGCGTTGTATACGTCGCAGCCAGGCATCAGCAAGCAGATCCGCATGCTGGAGGATGAACTGGGCGTGGAAGTGTTCGCCCGCAGCGGCAAACACCTGACCCATGTGACGCCCGCGGGCGAGGCGATCCTGCGTATCGCCGGGGAAATCCTGCAGCAGACCGAATCGATCAAGCGGGTGGCCCAGGAGTTCCGCGACGAAACCAAGGGCGATCTGAGCATCGCCACCACCCACACCCAGGCGCGCTACGCGCTGCCGCCGGTGATCCAGCAGTTCACCAAGCGTTTTCCGGACGTATCCCTGCACATGAACCAGGGCACGCCCATGCAGATCGCCGAGATGGCCGCCGACGGCAGCGTCGATTTCGCCATCGCCACCGAAGCGCTGGACCTGTTCTCCGACCTGGTGATGATGCCCTGTTACCGCTGGAACCGGACCGTGGTGGTGCCCGAGGGGCACCCGCTCACCGAAGTCAAACCGCTCACCCTGGAAGCCCTGGCGGACTACCCGCTGGTCACCTATGTGTTCGGTTTCACCGGGCGCAGCAAGCTCGACGACGCCTTCGCGCGCAAGGGCCTGGAGCCGCGGGTGGTGTTCACCGCCGCCGACGCCGACGTGATCAAAACCTATGTGCGCCTGGGCATGGGCGTGGGCATCGTCGCCCACATGGCGGTGGACCCGGTGCAGGACAAAGGCCTGGTGAATCTGGACGCCGGCCATCTGTTCGAACCCAGCACCACCCGCATCGGCTTCCGCAAGGGCACCTTCCTGCGCGGCTTTATGTACGAATTCCTGCAAACCTTCGCCCCCCATCTCACCCGCGAGCGGGTGGACGCGGCGGTCCGCGCCAGCACCCGCGAAGAGCGGGAAGTGCTGTTCGCCGACCTGGACCTGCCGGTGCGCTGACGCGCCCGGCAGCGGCCCCTGGCCGTTGCAAAGCGCCGGGCGCGCGGCTACATTGTGCCCGCCTTCAACGACCTAGGGGATCATCGTGGAATTGCTTTGTCTCGATTTGGAAGGGGTGCTGATTCCGGAAATCTGGATCAACTTCGCCGAGCGCACCGGTATCGACGAGCTGCGCGCCACCACCCGGGACATTCCCGACTACGACGAGCTGATGAAAATGCGGCTCGGCATCCTCGACCAGCACGGCTACGGCCTGCCGGACATCCAGAAGGTGATCGACACCCTGGACCCGCTGGACGGCGCGGTGGAATTCGTCGAGTGGGCCCGCGAGCATTTCCAGCTGATCATCCTCTCGGACACCTTCTATGAGTTCGCCCGCCCGCTGATGCGCAAGCTCGGCTCGCCGACCCTGCTGTGCCACCGCCTGGCGGTGGACGACAACGGCCGCATCACCGACTACATCCTGCGCCAGAAAGACCCCAAGCGCGCCTCGGTGAAAGCCCTGCACACCCTCAACTACCGCATCATCGCCGCCGGCGACTCCTACAACGACACCACCATGCTCAGCGAAGCGGACCAGGGCATCCTGTTCCACGCCCCCGACAACGTCATCGCCGAATTCCCCCAATTCCCCTCAGTACAAAGCTACGACGCTTTGAAAGGGGAGATCATTAAGGCGAGCGAGAGGGATATTCCGCTTAGCTGACGGCTTCGTTGAGAGCAGTTAATAGTTAACAGTGAACAGTTAATAGCGCGCGGTCAGGGTGGTAGCGGCATCGAAGGCCGTGCCCGCGCACATTGCGTTTGAGCAACTCCTGTCTTGCTAGATCGCAAACCTCGCAGCCGCGCACTGTTTTCCGCTGTTAACTATTCACTGTTAACTGTTAACTGATCCCATCAGTTTTCGGACCTTAAACCAGCTCTCCGCGTATTCCTCGTCCGGATCGGAATCGAAAACAATGCCGCCACCGCCGTGGCAGTGGAGGCGGTCGCCGTCGGTTTGCAGGGTGCGGATCAGGATGTTGCTGTCGAAGCGGCCCTGGTCGTCCTGCCAGAACAGGCTGCCGCAGTAGGCGCCGCGGGGGGCGGGTTCCAGTTCCTGGATGATCTGCATGGCGCGCTTCTTGGGGGCGCCGGTGATGCTGCCGCCGGGGAAGGCGCTGATCAGGGCGGCGAGCGGGGCGACGCCGTCGCGCAGCCGGCCGCGCACGGTGGAGACCAGGTGCTGCACGTTGCTGAAGCGGCGCAGTTCGAACAGCGGGTCCGCCTGGATCGAGCCGGCGTCGCAGAAGCGGCCCAGGTCGTTGCGCAGCAGGTCCACGATCATCAGGTTTTCGGCGCGGTCCTTGGGGTGGCGGAGCAGGGCGCGGCCCAGGGCCCGGTCTTCCACCTCGGTGGCGCCGCGGGGCCGGGAGCCCTTGATCGGCTCGGTCACCACGTCCCGCCCCTGAATACTCAGAAAGCGCTCCGGCGACACGCCGAACACCGCATCCTCCCCGTCCCGGAAGAAGCAGGCGTGGGGCGCCGGGTGGGCCGCCACCAGACGCTGGAAGCCGCCCAGGGCGTCGCCGTCCCAGCGCGCTTCGAAGCGTTGCGCGTAGTTGACCTGATAGCAGTCGCCGGCGCGAAGGTAGCGCTGAATGCGCGCCAGCGCCTGTAGGTAGTCGGCGGCGCTTTGCTGGGCTTCGAACTCGCGGCGCAGCTGAAAGGGCGCGCGCTGTTCCGGCATCGGGCCGGGCGGGTGATCGAACAGGTGCACGGTGATGCCGGTGCGCTTCCCGGCCACCGGCAGCCCGTGCAGCAGGGCGCCGGTTTCGTAGGGCACCAGGCCGCAGGCGAACCGGCAGCCTTCGGCGAGGGCCTGCTCGACGCGGGCGGGCAGGGCTTCGATGTCCGCCGCGCTGTCGGCGCGCAGCGTCAGCGCCGGCGGCCCCAGGGCCTGGAGCTCGCCGTTTCGAGTCACCACAACTTGCACAGGTTGCACGCTTTCGACCCTGAATTCTCTGAGCGATGGCGGCGGGGCGGGCGCCCGGCCGCGGGGAGCGCGTAGTGTAGCGCCCGTGGCGGCGGCCCGCGAGCCCGGCGCCATTGTCGACAATAACCATTGAAAGGTCGGGGCGGTGCGGGTAGAGTGCCCGCCACTTGGAACAATTGTCGACAATGGCCGCCGCCGAACGGTGATCCGGCCTACCGGAATGAGCGCCCCCCATGAACGAAGTCCTGGTAGACAGCTCGCGCACCCTGGCGGATCGGGTCTTCAGCCGGCTCCAGGACGATATCGTGCGCGGCGTGATCGCCCCGGGCAGCAAGGTCAGCGAAACCGACCTGGCCGGCCGCTACGGGGTCAGCCGGGGGCCGCTGCGCGAGGCGATCCGCCGCCTGGAATCGCGCAAGCTGCTGGAGCGCGAGGTGCACGTCGGCACCCGCGTGGCGTCGCTCAGCTTCGACGACCTGATCGAAATCTACCATGTGCGCGAGGCCCTGGAAGGGCTGGCCGCCGGCCTCGCCGCCCGGCTGATGACCGCCGAGGAGGTGGCCGGCCTCACCGAGCTGCTCGGCCAACATGAACAGCAGCAGGACCTGCGCCACGACACCGCCTATTTTCAACGCGAGGGCGACCTGGATTTTCATTACCGCATCATCCAGGGCAGCCACAATCGCACGCTGATCCGCATGCTGATCGGCGAGCTCTACCACCTGGTGCGCATGTACCGGTACCAATTCAGCACCGTGGCCAACCGGCCGCAAAAAGCCCTGCACGAGCACCGCCGCATTGTCGAAGCCATTGAGGCGCGTGACGCCGAAATGGCCGAGCTGCTGATGCGCCGGCATATCAGCCGGGCACGGGAAAACATCGAACAGCAGGCCCAGCAAAGGAGTCCACAATGACCCAGTCGAACAGTGCCGGCGCCCGTTTCCGGCGCGCCCTGGCCGAGGAACAGCCCCTGCAGATCATGGGCACGATTAACGCCTACACGGCAATGATGGCCGAGCAGGTCGGTTACCGCGCCATCTACCTGTCCGGCGGCGGCGTGGCCAACGCCTCCTACGGGCTGCCGGACCTGGGCATGACCACCATGAACGATGTGCTCGAGGACGTGCGCCGCATCAGCGCCGCCACCGACGTGCCGTTGCTGGTGGACATCGACACCGGCTGGGGCGGCGCCTTCAACATCGGCCGCACGGTGAAGGAAATGATCCGCGCCGGCGCCGGCGCCGTGCACCTGGAAGACCAGGTGGCGCAGAAGCGCTGCGGCCACCGCCCCAATAAGGAAATCGTCTCCAAGGCGGAGATGGTGGACCGCATCAAGGCCGCCGCCGACGCCCGCACCGACCAGGACTTCTTTATCATCGCGCGCACCGACGCGTTCCAGAAAGAGGGCCTGGACGCGGCGGTCGATCGCGCCCGCGCCTGCCTGGAAGCGGGCGCCGACGGCATTTTCGCCGAGGCGGTGCACACCCTGGAAGACTACAAGGCGTTCGCCGAGGGCCTCGGCGGCGCGCCGCTGCTGGCCAATATCACCGAATTCGGCGCCACGCCGCTGTTCACCCGCGAGGAGCTCAGCGACGCCGGCGCCAGCATGATCCTTTATCCGCTGTCCGCGTTCCGCGCCATGAACCAGGCGGCGCTGAACGTGTACCGCACGATTCGCGAAGAGGGCACCCAGAAAAACGTGGTGGACACCATGCAGACGCGCATGGAACTGTACGACTTCCTGGGCTACCACGACTACGAACGCAAGCTTGACGAACTGTTCGCCCAGCAACGCGGCGAATAAATCAACCCGCTGCCGGCCGGTGACGGCACCTGGTGCCCGGTCACGCCGGGCCGGCAGTGTTTCACTTCTTGAGCAGAGGAAAACGACGATGGCAGAGAAGAAAGTTGGCGGCGCCGGCCTGCGTGGCCAGGTAGCGGGCAAGACCGCGCTCTCCACGGTGGGCAAATCCGGCTCCGGCCTGACCTATCGCGGCTACGACGTGAAGGATCTGGCGGAGAACTGCCAGTTCGAAGAGGTGGCGTACCTGATCCTCAAGGGCGAGCTGCCCGACCAGAGCGAGCTGGACGCCTACAAAACCAAGCTGAAAGGCCTTCGCGGGCTGCCCCAGGCGCTCAAGGAAGTGCTCGAGCGGATCCCCAAGGGCGCCCATCCCATGGATGTGATGCGCACCGGCTGCTCCATGCTCGGCAACCTGGAAACCGAGACCAGCTTCGACCAGCAGGACGACCAGGCCGACCGCATGCTGGCCGCGTTCCCGAGCATCATCTGTTACTGGTACCGGTTCAGCCACGACGGCGTGCGCGTGGACACCGAGACCGACGACGATTCCATCGGCGCCCACTTCCTGCACATGCTGCGCGGCGAGAAGCCCAACCAGCTGCATGAGACGGTGATGAACGTATCGCTGATCCTGTACGCGGAGCACGAATTCAACGCGTCCACCTTCACGGCCCGCGTCTGCGCGTCCACGCTCAGCGATATCCACAGCTGTGTCACCGGCGCCATCGGCAGCCTGCGCGGCCCGCTGCACGGCGGCGCCAACGAAGCCGCGATGGCCATGATCGAGAAGTTCAGCGACGCCGACGACGCCGAAAAAGGCATGCTCGGCATGCTCGAGCGCAAAGAGAAGATCATGGGCTTCGGCCACGCCATTTACACCGAGTCCGATCCGCGCAACGCGATCATCAAGCACTGGGCCGAGAAGCTGGCCGAGGACGTGGGCGACACCACCCTGTACCCGGTGTCGGTACGTTGCGAGGAAGTGATGTGGCGCGAGAAGAAGCTGTTCTGTAACGCCGACTTCTTCCACGCGTCCGCCTACCACTTCATGGGCATCCCCACCAAGCTGTTCACGCCCATCTTCGTGATGAGCCGCCTGACCGGCTGGGCCGCCCATGTGTTCGAGCAGCGCGCGGACAACCGCATTATCCGTCCCAGCGCCGACTACACCGGCCCGGAACTGCGCAAGGTCACGCCCATCGCCGAGCGATAAGGCACGCCTTGAACGAGAACGGACGGGCGTTCGCGTCGCCGAACGTCCGCCGTGCTCGCCCCGCACTCCCCATTTTCTACTCAGGTACTCCCAGGCATGAACACCGAATACCGCAAACGCCTTCCAGGCACGGATCTGGACTACTTCGATACCCGAGCCGCGGTGGACGCGATCCAGCCCGGCGCCTACGACACGCTGCCGTACACCTCCCGCATTCTCGCCGAGCAGCTGGTGCGCCGCTGCGAGCCGGCGGCGCTGACGGATGCCCTGAAACAGCTGATCGAGCGTAAGCGGGATCTGGATTTCCCCTGGTACCCGGCGCGCGTGGTGTGCCACGACATTCTCGGCCAGACCGCCCTGGTGGATCTGGCCGGCCTGCGTGACACCATCGCCGAGCAGGGCGGCGACCCGTCCAAGATCAACCCGGTGGTGCCCACCCAGCTGATCGTCGACCACTCCCTGGCGGTGGAACACCCGGGCTTCGAGGAGAACGCCTTCGAGAAGAACCGGGCGGTGGAAGACCGCCGCAACGAGGACCGCTTCCACTTTATCAACTGGACCAAGACCGCCTTTGATAACGTCGACGTGATCCCGCCGGGCAACGGCATCATGCACCAGATCAACCTGGAGAAGATGTCGCCGGTGGTGCAGGTACGCGAAGGCGTGGCCTACCCGGACACCTGCGTGGGCACCGACAGCCACACGCCGATGGTGGACGCGCTGGGCGTGATCTCCGTGGGCGTGGGCGGCCTGGAAGCGGAAAACGTGATGCTGGGCAACCCGTCCATGATGCGCCTGCCCGACATCGTCGGCGTGGAGCTCACCGGCAAGCTCAAGCCCGGTATCACCGGCACCGACCTGGTGCTGGCGATCACCGAGTTCCTGCGTAAGGAGCGGGTGGTCGGTGCCTATCTGGAGTTCTTCGGCGAAGGGGCGGACAGCCTGTCCGTGGGCGACCGCGCCACCATCGCCAACATGACCCCGGAATACGGCGCCACCGCCGGCATGTTCTTTATCGACGACAACACCCTGGATTACCTGAGACTGACCGGTCGCGAAGACGAGCAGGTGGCCCTGGTGGAGAAGTACGCCAAGGAGACCGGCCTGTGGGCGGACGCCCTCAAGGGCGCGGACTACGAGCGCGTGCTCCGGTTCGACCTGTCCTCGGTGGGCCGTAACCTGGCCGGCCCGTCCAACCCGCACGCGCTGCTGCCGGCGTCGGACCTGGCGGCGCGCGGCGTGGCCGGTGCCTGGGAAGAGAAAGAGGGCGAAATGCCCGACGGCGCGGTGATCATCGCCGCCATCACCTCCTGCACCAACACCAGCAACCCGCGCAACATGATCGCCGCCGGTCTGATCGCCCGTAACGCCAACCGGCTGGGCCTGATCCGCAAGCCGTGGGTGAAGTCGTCCCTGGCGCCGGGTTCCAAGACCGTGAAGATGTACCTGGAGGAAGCGGAACTGCTGCCGGAGCTGCAGCAGCTCGGCTTCGATGTGGTGGCGTTCGCCTGCACCACCTGCAACGGCATGAGCGGCGCCCTGGACCCGGAAATCCAGAAAGAAGTGATCGACCGGGATCTGTACGCCACCGCGGTGCTGTCCGGCAACCGTAACTTCGACGGCCGTATCCACCCCTACGCGAAGCAGGCGTTCCTGGCCTCGCCGCCGCTGGTGGTGGCCTACGCCATCGCCGGCACCATCCGTTTCGATATCGAGAAGGACGTGCTCGGCCATGACGCGGACGGCAAGCCGATCATGCTCAAGGACATCTGGCCGGACGACAGCGAGATCGACGCCATCGTTAAATCCAGCGTCAAGCCGGAGCAGTTCCGCCGCACCTACATTCCCATGTTCGAGAAGAAAGAGGGCGGCGCGAAGGCGGTGAGCCCGCTGTACGACTGGCGCCCGCAGTCCACCTACATCCGCCGTCCGCCGTACTGGGAAGGCACCATGGCGGAGGCCCGCGCGCTCAAGAACATGCGGCCCCTGGCGGTGTTGCCGGACAACATCACCACCGACCACCTGTCGCCGTCCAACGCCATCCTGCTGGACAGCGCCGCCGGCGCCTACCTGCACAAGATGGGCCTGCCGGAGGAGGACTTTAACTCCTACGCCACCCATCGCGGTGACCACCTCACCGCCCAACGGGCCACGCTCGCCAACCCGAAACTGTTCAATGAAATGGTGCGCGACGAAGACGGCAATGTGATCCAGGGCTCGCTGGCCCGGGTGGAGCCGGAAGGCGAAGTGATGCGCATGTGGGAAGCGATCGAAACCTACATGGAGCGCAAGCAGCCGCTGATCATCATCGCCGGCGCCGACTACGGTCAGGGTTCGTCCCGCGACTGGGCCGCCAAGGGCGTGGCGCTGGCCGGCGTGGAAGCGATCGTGGCGGAAGGCTTCGAGCGCATTCACCGCACCAACCTGATCGGCATGGGCGTGATGCCGCTGCAGTTCCAGGAGGGCACCACTCGCCACACCCTGGGCATCGACGGCACCGAGGTGTTCGACGTGGAAGGCGAGCCGTCGCCGCGCGCCGAGCTGACCCTGGTGATGCACCGGGCCAACGGCGACGTGGAGCGCATTCCGGTGATCTGCCGTCTGGACACCGCCGAGGAAGTCTCCGTGTATTCCGCCGGCGGCATCCTGCAGCGCTTCGCCAAGGACTTCATGCAGGCCGCCAGCTAACGCAATTGCGAGGATCCGTACCATGGCTCACGCAGCCCAGATCAAAATCCCCGCCACCTACATGCGTGGCGGCACCAGCAAGGGCGTGTTCTTCAGCCTTAACGATCTGCCGGAAGCGGCACGCGTCCCCGGGCCCGCCCGGGACGCGCTGCTGCTGCGGGTGATCGGCAGCCCCGACCCCTACGGCAAGCACACCGACGGCATGGGCGGCGCCACGTCCAGCACCAGCAAGACGGTGATCCTGTCGAAGAGCGACAGCCCGGACCACGACGTGGACTACCTGTTCGGCCAGGTCTCCATCGACAAGCCGTTCATCGACTGGAGCGGCAACTGCGGCAACCTGACCGCGGCGGTGGGCGCCTTCGCCATCAGCAACGGCCTGGTGGCCGCCGACCGCATCCCCGATAACGGGGTGGCGGTGGTGCGTATCTGGCAGGCCAATATCGAAAAGACCATCGTCGCCCATGTGCCGATCACCGACGGCCGGGTTCAGGAAACCGGCGACTTCGAGCTGGACGGGGTGACCTTTCCGGCGGCGGAAGTGGTGATTGATTTCATGGACCCGGCGGACGGCGACGGCGCCATGTTCCCCACCGGCAACCCGGTGGACGACCTGGACGTGCCCGGTATCGGCACCATCAAGGCGACCATGATCAACGCCGGCATCCCCACCGTGTTCGTCAACGCCGAGGACGTGGGCTACACCGGCGCCGAGCTGCAGGGCGACATCAACGAGGACGCCCGCGCCCTGGCCATGTTCGAAACCCTGCGTGCCCACGGCGCCCTGCGCATGGGGCTGATCCAGTCCCTGGAAGAGGCGGAGCAACGGCAACACACGCCCAAGGTGGCGTTCGTGGCCGGCCCGCGCGACTATGTGGCGTCCAGCGGTAAAAAAGTGGCCGCCGGCGACGTGGATCTGCTGGTGCGGGCGCTGTCCATGGGCAAGCTGCACCATGCCATGATGGGCACGGCGGCGGTGGCCATCGGCACCGCGGCGGCGATTCCCGGCACCCTGGTGAACCTGGCCGCCGGCGGCGGCGAACGGGACGCGGTGCGTTTCGGGCACCCGTCCGGCACCCTGCGGGTGGGCGGCGAAGCCCACCAGCAGGACGGCGAATGGGTGGTCACCAAGGCCAGCATGAGCCGCAGCGCCCGCGTCTTGATGGAAGGCTGGGTGCGCGTACCCGGAGACGCATTCTAGACAGAAAGGAGGCCCCATGAGCAGCAACGTCGACCAGAACCTGCGCCCGGATTACGATCCGGAAATCCAGGCCATCGTGGACTATGTCCTCGACTATCGGATCGACTCCGAGGAGGCCTGGGACACCGCCCGCAACTGCCTGATCGACACCCTGGGCTGCGGTTTGCTGGCACTGCGTTTCCCGGAGTGCAGCAAACATCTGGGGCCGCTGGTGGAGGGCACCCAGGTGCCCCACGGCGCCCGGGTGCCGGGCACGCCGCACCGGCTCGACCCGGTGAAGGCGGCCTGGGACATCGGCTGCATCGTGCGCTGGCTGGATTACAACGACACCTGGCTGGCGGCGGAGTGGGGCCACCCCTCGGATAATCTCGGCGGCATTCTGGCGGTGGCCGACTACCTGTCACAGAAGAATCTCGCCAACGGCAAGGCGCCGCTGACCATCAAGGACGTGCTCGAGGCCATGATCATGGCCCACGAGATCCAGGGCGTGCTGGCGCTGGAAAACTCCTTTAACCGGGTGGGCCTGGACCATGTGCTGCTGGTCAAGGTGGCCTCCACCGCGGTGGTGGCGCGGATGATGGGGGCCAACCGGGAGCAGCTGCTGTCGGCGGTGTCCCACGCCTGGGTGGACGGCCAGGCGCTGCGTACCTACCGGCACGCTCCCAACGCCGGCTCGCGCAAATCCTGGGCCGCCGGCGACGCCACCAGCCGGGCGGTGCGCCTGGCGGACATCGCCCTGCGCGGCGAGATGGGCATCCCCGGGGCGCTGTCCGCGCCCCAGTGGGGCTTCTACGAAGTCCTGTTTTCCAAGACCAACAAGGACCAGAAGCTCAAGCCCGAGGAAGACCGCAAGTTCAAATTCCAGCGTGACTACGGCAGTTACGTGATGGAGAACATCCTCTTCAAGATCAGCTTCCCGGCGGAGTTCCACAGCCAGACCGCCTGCGAAGCGGCGGTCACCCTGCACCCGCAGGTGAAGGACCGCCTCGATGAGATCGACCGCATCGTGATCACCACCCACGACTCGGCGATCCGCATCATTTCCAAGCAGGGGCCGCTCGCCAACCCGGCGGACCGGGACCACTGCATCCAGTACATGACGGCGGTGCCGCTGATCTTCGGCAACCTGGTGGCGGAGCACTACGAGGACGAGTTCCACGAGGCGCACCCGCTGATCGACGAGCTGCGCGACAAGATGGAGATCGTCGAGGACGAGCGCTATTCCAAGGACTATCACGACCCGGAAAAGCGCTCCATCGCCAACGCCATCCAGGTGTTCTTCAAGGACGGCTCAAGCACCGACCAAGTCGCGGTGGAGTACCCCATCGGCCACCGCCGGCGCCGGGAAGAGGGCATTCCGGTGCTGGAGCAGAAGTTCAAACGCAACCTGGCCACCCGTTTCCCGGCCGCCCGAGTGGCGGAGATCATGGACCTGTGTCTGGACCCGGCGCGGCTCAACGACACGCCGGTCAACGAGTTCATGGACCGGTTCGTGATCTGAACCGGCCGCCGGCGGCGCCGGTTATTGCAGCCGGCGCTGCAGCCCGGTGGTGGCGAGGATGCGGGTGCTGATTTCCTCGATGGACAGCTCGGTGGCGTCCAGGTGGGGAATATTGAACTTGTTGTAGAGCGCCTGCAGGGCGCGCACTTCCATATCGCACTGGCGCGGTGACGCGTAGCGGCTGCCCGCCTTGCGTTCGCTGCGAATGGCGCTGAGCCGGTCGGCGTTGATGGTCAGGCCGAACAGCTTGTGTTTGTGCGGGGCCAGCGCATCGGGCAAGCGCAGATCGTCGAAATCGTCCTCGGTGAGCGGATAGTTGGCCGCGAACAGGCCGAACTGCAGCGCCAGATAGAGGCAGGTCGGCGTCTTGCCGGAGCGTGACACCCCCACCAGAATCAGATCCGCCTGGTCGTAATAGCGGGTGCGCGCGCCGTCGTCGTTGTCCAGCGCGAAGTGCACCGCGTTGATGCGGATGCGGTACGCCTGCTGATCGCGGATCGCGTGGCTCTGCCCGACCTTGTGGTTGGCGGTGACGCCGAGCTCGTCTTCCAGCGGCTTCTGGAAGGCGGTGAACAGATCCAGCACCTTGCCCTTGCAGGTGTGCAGGATGGCGCGGTGGTCGTCGTTGACCAGGGTGGAAAAGACGATGGGTTTGGCGCCGTCGGTCTGCGCCGTCCGGTCAATTCGGGCCACCGCTTCCCGGGTCAGGTCATCCGAGGCCACATAGGGGATCGTCACCTGGTCGAATTTGATGCCGCCGAACTGGCTCAGCAGACTGTGACCGAGGGTCTCGGCGGTGATGCCGGTGCCGTCGGAGATAAAAAAGGCGGTTCTGGCCATGGGCTCGATGCTCCTTCCACAAAAGTCGTAACAGATTGCCCAATCCGGGCGGGCAAAGCGCTGATGTTTTGGGTAGAATGGCGCCTCCATTCATTCCGGTAAAGTTAAGAGAGCCTCGAAACACCCCCCGGCGACCTGAAGCGTAAAGCCAGAGCGCGCCAAGAGTGGGTCGGAGGCTCCCCAGGCCAGCAATACTTAAGGAGACGACCTTGGCGGAATACGTAGTCTGGTTTCAGGATCTGGGCAAGGGCGATGTCGAGCGCGTCGGTGGCAAGAACGCCTCCCTTGGCGAGATGATCAGCAACCTGGCGGCGGCCGGCGTGTCCGTCCCGGGCGGTTTTGCGACCACCGCGGAAGCCTTCCGCGACTTCCTCGAGCACAACGATCTGACCACCAAGATCAACGAGGCGCTCGGGGCGCTGGACGTGGAAGACGTGGTGGCTCTGGCGGAAACCGGTGAGAAGATCCGTAAATGGGTGGTGGACGCCCCCTTCCAGCCGGAGCTGGAAGCGGCGATCCGCGACGCCTATGAGAAGATGGGCGGCGGCGACGGCGAACTGCCGGTGGCGGTGCGCTCTTCCGCCACCGCCGAAGACCTGCCGGACGCCTCCTTCGCCGGTCAGCAGGAAACCTTCCTCAACATTCGCGGCCTGGACCATGTGATGGTGGCGGTGAAGGAAGTGTTCGCCTCCCTGTTCAACGACCGCGCCATCAGCTACCGGGTGCACCAGGGCTTCGACCACAAACTGGTGGCCCTGTCCGCCGGCGTGCAGCAAATGGTGCGCTCCGAGACCGGCGCCGCCGGGGTCATGTTCACCCTGGACACCGAATCCGGCTTCCGCGACGTGGTGTTCATCACCGCCTCCTACGGCCTGGGCGAAATGGTGGTGCAGGGCGCCGTAAACCCGGATGAGTTTTATGTCCACAAGAAGACGCTGCTGAACAAGCGCCCCTGCATTCTGCGCCGCAACCTGGGCAGCAAAATGCAGAAAATGGTCTACGGCAGCGAAGCCAGCGCCGGCAAATCGGTGCAAACCGTGGACGTGGACAGCGCCGACCGGCTGCGCTTCTGCCTCACCGATGCCCAGGTGGAAGACCTTTCCCGCCAGGCCATCGAGATCGAAAAGCACTACGGCATGCCCATGGACATCGAATGGGCGCTGGACGGCGACGACGGCAAGCTCTACATCGTCCAGGCCCGTCCGGAGACCGTGAAGAGCCGTTCCGACGCCTCCGTGATGGAGCGCTACCTGCTCAAGCAGACCGGCAAGGTGCTGGTGGAAGGCCGCGCCATCGGTCAGCGCATCGGCGCCGGCCCGGTGCGCATCGTCTCCAACATCAAGGAAATGGACCGTGTGCAGCCCGGCGACGTGCTGGTCACCGACATGACCGACCCGGACTGGGAACCGGTGATGAAGCGCGCCTCCGCCATCGTCACCAACCGCGGCGGGCGCACCTGCCACGCGGCGATCATCGCCCGTGAACTGGGCGTGCCGGCCATCGTCGGCTGCGGCGACGCCACCGACCTGCTCAAGGACGGCCAGGAAGTGACCGTCTCCTGCGCCGAGGGCGACACCGGCAACATCTACGAAGGCAAGCTGGACTTTGACATCCAGCGCAACTCCATCGAGTCCATGCCCAAGCTGCCGTTCAAGATCATGATGAACGTGGGCAACCCGGACCGCGCCTTCGATTTCGCCACGCTGCCCAACCAGGGCGTGGGCCTGGCCCGTCTCGAGTTCATCATCAACCGGATGATCGGCGTGCACCCCAAGGCGCTGTTGAACTACGGCAGCCTGCCGCGCGACGTGAAACAGGCCGCCGACAAGCGCATCGCCGGCTACGACGATCCGGTGGACTTCTACGTCGAGAAACTGGTTGAAGGCATCGCCACGCTGGCCGCCGCCTTCCATCCGGAAAAGGTGATCGTGCGCCTGTCCGACTTCAAGTCCAACGAATACGCCAACCTGATCGGCGGCAGCCTCTACGAGCCGGACGAAGAAAACCCGATGCTCGGCTTCCGGGGCGCCAGCCGCTACATCAGCGAAAACTTCCGCGACTGCTTCGAACTGGAGTGCCGCGCGATCAAGAAAGTCCGTGAGCAGATGGGCTTCACCAACGTGGAAGTGATGGTGCCGTTCGTGCGCACCCCGGGCGAGGCCGAGCAGGTGATCGATCTGCTCGCCAAGAACGGGCTCAAGCGCGGCGACGAAGGCCTGCGGGTGATCATGATGTGCGAGCTGCCCACCAACGCGCTGCTCGCCGACGAGTTCCTGCAGTACTTCGACGGCTTCTCCATCGGCTCCAACGACCTGACCCAGCTGACCCTGGGCCTGGACCGGGACTCCGGCATCGTCAGCCACCTGTTCGACGAGCGCGACCCGGCGGTGAAGGCTCTGCTGAAGATGGCCATCGACGCCTGCAATGCCCAGGGCAAGTACGTGGGCATTTGCGGCCAGGGGCCGTCCGATCACCCGGATCTGGCGCGCTGGTTGATGGACCAGGGTATTTCCTCGGTGTCCCTGAACCCGGATTCGGTGATGGGCACCTGGTTCTACCTGGCGGAAAACCTGGTCGACTAACCCTCGACCCGGTTTCCACCCCTGAAAAGCCCGGCCTTCGCGCCGGGCTTTTTTATGGTGCATCGCGTTTTGGCCGGGCGGGGTCTCTCCAGCCGGGGGCGCGTGTCTGTGTTATGCCCTTCCGGGAACGCTGTGAATACGTCCCTGTACGCTCCCTGTCGGACGTCCTGTCCTCCAGGGTCCCGGAAGGGCATAACACAGACACGCTCGGGAGTGAGATTCCGGTGTTCCGGGTTATCGCCGGCGCCGGACCTTTCTACGAAGCTGGGGGGGTGTGGGATTAAGCCTTGTGGGAGCGGGCCCAGCCCGCGAAAGGGAGCGAAGCTCCCGGCAGGATCCCAGAGACTGATCTAACCGCGACACCAACAGCGTCTCTGGAATCCTGCCGGGTGGCTAAAGCCACCCTTTCGCGGGCGGGGCTCGCTCCCACAGTCCGACACCCCGGCCCGGGACGATCCGGTAATCGCATGCTAAGGTTGGCGGCATCGCAGGGGGAGGAGAGCGCGGAATGTTCCATCGCCTTATCCGCACGCTGGATCTGTACGACGGGCTGCGGCTGCCGGTGCAAATCGGCCGCGAGGAGTTACTGCTGATTCATGAGGACGGCGCCACCTGGCTGGTGCAGCGCCGCTGCCCGCACGGGGAGTTTCCCCTGGAGAGGGCCTCGGTGCGCGGCGAGGTGCTGCGCTGCCCCGGGCACGGGCTGGAGTTTTCCCTGAGCAGCGGTCAGTGCCGCGGCGCCCAGGGCTATTGCCTGAAACGCTACCGGATTGATTACGACGGCCCCTGGATCGGGGTCAGCGACCTTTAGCGGCTGGCGACCGCGTCTTCCTTGGCCAGTTGCAGCTGGTAGCGCAGCCGCAGCTGTTTGACCTTTTTCACGTAGGCCTGGGTTTCCGGAAACGGCGGGATGCCGCCGTAACGGCGCACATTGCCTTCGCCGGCGTTGTAGGCCGCCAGCACCTGGTCCAGGGTGCTGAATTTGTTCTGCAGGTAGGCGAGGAAACGGGTGCCGCCGTGGATGTTGGCGCTGGCGTCGAACGGGTCGGCCACTTCCAGGTAGCGCGCGGTGCGCGGCATCAGCTGCATCAGACCCTGGGCGCCGACCCGCGACACGGCCGTGCGGTCGAACAGGGATTCGGCGTGGATCACCGCTTTCACCAGGGCCGGTTCGACGCCGAAATCGTCGGCGGCGCGCGCGATCACGGTGTCGTAGCGGTCACGCCGGGCGGCGCTCAGGGTGGTGGGGGTGTAATTCCAGCCCTTGCGCACGGAGAGCAGGGTATAGCTGGCGTCCACCTTGGCGCGGGGCTTGTCCGTGAACAGGATTTCGCCGCCGTCGCCACGGTAGGTGTAGATGTTTTCCGCGATGGCCGGCATCGACACCCCCAGTGCCAAAACCAGGCCGCAGACCCCCGGTAATTTCATTGTTTTGTCTCTTACTGATTTTACATCCCGATTCCAGTTGAAGTGATACCACAGTATTAGCGGTCGGGCTAGGTGCCCTGTGCGGATTATTAGTCCGGGTTCTCACCTTTTCGCATCAGACGGTGATTTTCAGCGGCCAACCCGGATGGCGGGGCCGGGTTATAGTGATAGCATGGATTCGGGCGATTAGAGGAGGTCCTATGCTCTCCGAGCAGTTGCATGCCTGGGTCAATCTACTGACCACCTGGCTGGCCTTGGGCCTGCTGTTGATGGTGTTTCTGGTGACGGTGGCGGCCATGGTCCTGTGGGTGCAGGACCGCTATTTCCAGAAGGCCCACGCGATTCGACGGAATTACCCTCTGATCGGTCGTTTTCGCTACTTTTTCGAGCATATCGGCGAGTTTTTCCGTCAGTATTTCTTTGCCATGGACCGGGAAGAACTGCCGTTCAACCGCGCCCAGCGCAGCTGGGTCTACCGCGCCGCCAAGGACCTGAGCAATACGGTGGCGTTCGGTACCACCAAGCAGAACGCCGCCGGCCGCATCGTCTTTCTGAATACGCCTTATCCGACCCTGGAAAAGGACGCCGCCGAAACCCTGCCGTTGATGATCGGCCCCCACGCCGACCAGCCGTTCGTGGCACGCAGCTTCCACAATATTTCGGCGATGAGCTTCGGCGCGCTGTCCACGCCGGCGGTGCGGGCCCTGTCCCGGGGCGCCGGCCAGGCGGGCTGCTGGCTGAACACCGGCGAAGGCGGCCTCACCGAAATGCACCTGGAAGGGCATTGTGATCTGGTATTCCAGATCGGCACCGCCTATTACGGCGTGCGCGATCAGGAGGGCAACCTGAGCGATGAAAAGCTGCGGGAGGTGGCCCGCCTGCAATCGGTGAAGATGTTCGAGATCAAGCTCAGCCAGGGCGCCAAGCCGGGCAAGGGCGGCATTCTGCCGGCGGAGAAAGTCACCCCGGACATTGCTCGCATTCGTGGCATTCCGGTGGGGCAGGCGTCGGTGAGCCCCAACGGCCAGCCCGGCATCCGCAGCGCCGGGGATTTGCTGGACATGATTGAGCGGGTGCGCCGGGTGACCGGTAAGCCCACCGGCATCAAGACGGTGATCGGCTCCTGGCAGTGGCTGGAAGAGCTGTTCATGGAAATCCATGAACGGGGCCTGGAGAGCGCGCCGGACTTCATCACCGTGGACAGCGGCGACGGCGGCACCGGCGCCGCGCCCATGTCGCTGATGGACGACGTGGGGCTGAACCTGGCCGAGTCGTTACCGCTGGTGGTGGACCTGCGTGACGGCTTCGCGCTGCAGGACCGGATTCGCATCATCGCCTCGGGCAAACTGATCACGCCGTCCATGGTCGCCTGGGCCATCGCCATAGGCGCGGATTTCTGTGTCTCCGCGCGCGGCTATATGTTCGCGCTGGGCTGCATCCAGGCGATGCAGTGCAACCGCAATACCTGTCCCACCGGGGTCACCACCCACAACCCGCGCCTGCAGCGCGGTCTGGTGCCCAGCGAGAAGGGCGCGCGGGTGGCGCATTTCCACGCCAATCTGGTCAAGGAAGTGGAGACCATCGCCCACGCCTGCGGGGTGGGGGAGCCGCGCCAGCTGCGCCGCCACCATGCCCGCATGGTCAACGCCAACGGCGACTCCATGCCCCTGGAAGAGCTGTGGCCGCCGATCGAGCCGGGGCTCTATCTGCGCCAGGGGCGGCCCAGCCTGCACGCGCCGTTCGCCCGTTTCCGGGTCGGCGCCTGAGGGCGTGGGCGCGGCGGCATAAGGGCACGCTATCAGGGTGATTAACCGCCTGGCCTTGTTCTTCACCGGGTGGCCGCCACAATAGCGGCCATCCCGCAGCGGTCTACGATTAAGGAGAGTGTTTTGTCTGACGAATTCGATCTGGTGGTCATCGGTGCCGGTTCCGGCGGTGTCCGCGCCGCGCGCATGGCGTCCGGCCACGGCGCCCGGGTGGCGATTATCGAGGAACGGTTCTTCGGCGGCACCTGCGTCAACGTGGGCTGCGTGCCGAAGAAGCTGTTCGCCTACGGCGCCGGCTTCCCGGAAGAGTTCGAGCTGGCCGCCAGCTACGGGTACCAGTTGGACGGCTGGCGCTTCGACTGGAACACCCTGCGCGACAACAAGACCCGTGAGATCGAACGGCTCAACGGCATCTACAACCGCATCCTGGATAACGCCGGCGTCACCGTGTTCGAAGGCCACGGCCGCATTGAGGGCCCCGGCCGGGTGTCCGTGGACGGCGACCGCGTTCTGGAGTGTAAGCACATTCTGATCGCCACCGGCGGCAAGCCCCATGTGCCGGAACTGCCCGGCGACCATCTGGTGCGCATCTCCGACGATCTGTTCTATCTGGATAAATTGCCGGAGCGCGTCGCCGTGGTCGGCGGCGGTTACATCGCCTGCGAATTCGCGTCCATCCTCAACGGCCTGGGCGTGGAAGTGCATCAGCTCTACCGCCGTGACCTGATCCTGCGCGGTTTCGACGGCGAAATCCGCGAGTTCGTGGCCGAGCGCATGGCCGCCGCCGGTATTCATATCCATGTGAACACCGACGTCAGCGCCATCGAAGGCGAGGCCGACGGCGAGAAAACCCTGCGCCTGTTGAACGGCGACAGCCTGGTGGTGGATGAGGTGTTCTACGCCACCGGCCGGGTGCCGAAGCTGGACGGGCTGTTCGCCGACGGCGTGAGCGTCCAGACCCGCGACAACGGCGCGGTGATCGTGGACGACGCCTTCCAGACCAGCGAGCCGGGCGTCTATGCCCTGGGCGACGTCACCGACCGCCTGCAGCTGACGCCGGTGGCCCTGGCCGAAGGCATGTGGCTGGCGGCGCACCTGTTCGGCGAGCACAAACCGAAGGCGCCGCTGGACTACCGCGATGTGCCCACCGCCGTGTTCTGCCACCCGAACATCGGCACCGTGGGGCTCAGCCAGGAAGAGGCGCTGGCCGAGTACGGCACCATCCGGGTCTATAAAAGCCAGTTCCGGCCGATGCGCTACACGCTCAGTGACATCCAGGAGAAATCCATGATGAAGCTTATCGTCGACGACGCCAGCGACCGGGTGGTGGGCCTGCACATGGCCGGCGAAGAGTCCGCCGAGATCACCCAGGGCTTCGCCGTGGCGGTGCGCATGGGCGCCACCAAGGCGGACTTCGACGCCACCGTGGGCATTCACCCCACCTCGGCGGAAGAGCTGGTGACGCTGCGCGACGGTGAGACCGTCAGCGGCTGATCGCGGCCGCGGGTAAGCCCTCCTCTGGAGCGGTCACAGCCGTTCCAGTGTCACCGGCAGGCCGTCCTTGGGCACCGGCAGGCTGGTGGTGTCCACCGGCATCACATAGTCCGCCGGCACCCGCCAGCGGTACTTCAACAGCACCTGGTGGAGGATCGCCTTCACCTGCATGTCGGCGAAGTGCAGGCCGATGCATTTGTGCGCGCCGCCGCCGAAGGGCACCCAGGCATAGGGGTGCACCTTGTCTTCGCGGCGGTGCTCGGCGAACCGCTCCGGATCAAAGCGCTCCGCGTCCGGCCAGTACTCTTCCATATAGTGGGTGAAGTAGGGCGCCATGGTGATAAAGCTGCCCTTGGGAATATGGAAGCCGTCGTATTCCACATCGCGCACCGTGCGGCGGGGCAGCGACGGCACCGGCGCGCACAGGCGCAGCGCCTCCTTCATGGCCAGACCGATACCCGGCAGCTTCTCCAGGTCTTCGTATTCCAGTTGGGTTTTGCCCAGTGCCCGGCTTTCCTCGCGCAGGCGCTCCTGCCATTCCGGCGCGCTGGCCAGGTGATAGAACAGATTGGACAGCGTGATGGTGGTGGTGTCGTGGGCCGCCATCATCAGGAAAATCATGTGGTTGACCACATCGTCGTCGGAGAAGCGGTCGCCGTCCTCGGTGGTGGCGTGGCAAAGCGCGCTGAACAGGTCGTTGTCCTCCTGGGCCCGTTTCGTCGGGATCTCATCGCGGAACAGTTGCTCCAGCACCCGCCGGCCGCGCAGCCCCTTGGACCAGCGCAGCCCCGGCACCGGGAAGCGCAGCAGCGCGGTGCCGGCGCGCACCGTGTCCACGAACGCCCGGTTGACCTGTTCGGAGCGCGGGCCCAGTTCCTGGCCCATGAACACATCGGTGGCCAGGTCCAGGGTCAGCCGCTTGACCCGGGGCAGCACCTTGATGCCGCCCTCCGGCCAGGTGTCCAGGCCGGCGGTGATGCGCGGCCCCATGCGCTCCAGATAGCCGCGCAGCGCGTTTTTGGTGAACGCCTGCTGCATGATGCGCCGGTGCCAGCGGTGCTCCTCGAAATCCAGCAGCATGATGCCGCGATGGAAAAACGGGCCGATGAAAAAGTCCCAGCCGCCGTGGTTGGAGAACAGGTCGCCCTTGTTCATCAGCACGAACTGGTTGGCGTCCGGGCCCAGCATCTGCACCACCCGCAGGCCGAACAGCCGGGTCCAGGACACCGGACCGTACTGGTCGTAACGTTGTCGCATCAGGCCCACTGGATCACGCATACTGGTCAGAGTGTGCCCGACCAGCGGCCAGCCCGGATCTCCGGGGACCGCCTTGAGGGGGCTGCCGGTGGGAACAGGCGCAAAGGGGGTAACGGCGCTCATGGATCACTCCGTGGTAAACATGGTGTATATCTATACTGAGCGCAAAACGGGAAGCGGGACAAGGGGGGGTAAATGTCTTTCTGCCGCGCATTTACCCCGCACTGGCCAGGGAACGATCAATTCGTCGGAGGCGGCATGGTGTCGGCGCCGCCGCCATTCTTCAACGGCTTGTTAACGGGGTTATCCACAGTTTTTGTGGACGAAGGATGACAGCCGCCCACGTCGCTGCGGCCTGGGAGCCGTTCCGGCCCCTGTGTATCATTGCGCCATTCAGGTAAGGAGAACCGTGCATGCGAACCGTGGTGTTTAATCAGAAAGGCGGTGTGGGTAAATCCAGTATCACCGTGAATCTGGCGGCGATCAGCGCCGCCCGGGGCAACAAGACGCTGGTGGTGGACCTGGATCCACAATGCAACGCCAGCCAGTACCTGCTGGGCATGGGCGCGTATCAGCAGGAGCAGGGGCCGACGCCCAACATCGGCACCTTCTTCGCGCAGACGCTGTCGTTCAAGCTCAAGGAAAAAGCGCCCCGCGATTACGTGCATCTCACCAAGTTCGAAAACCTGTACGTGCTGCCCTCCGACGGTGAACTGGGCGAGGTGGAGCACCTGCTCGAATCCAAGCACAAGATCTACAAGCTGCGCGGCCTGCTGAAAAGCCTGGGCCGGGAATTCGACGCCATCTATGTGGACACGCCGCCGGCGTTTAATTTCTACACCCTGTCCGCGCTGATCGCCGCCGACGGGGTGCTGATTCCCTTCGACTGCGATGCGTTTTCCCGCAAGGCGCTCTATTCCCTGCTGGAGAACGTTCAGGAGACCCGCGAGGATCACAACGAAGACCTGCGCGTGCAGGGCATCGTGGTGAATCAGTATCAGCCGCGCGCGCGCCTGCCCAAGGAACTGGTGGCGTCGCTGGTGGAGGAGGGCCTGCCGATCCTCGACAGCAAGCTGTCCGCCAGCGTCGCCATGCGCGAATCCCACGAGTGCGCCACGCCGCTGATCAACTGGAGCCCAAAGCACAAGCTGACGCAGGAATACCAGGCGCTCTATACGGAACTCAGCAGGCCCGGCCGCTGACCCCGCGCAATATTGCGCATTGGTAAAAGGCGGCGCTATGTACTATCTTTGCCGCGTTTGTCCTCGGGCTGGGCAACAAAAAGAAATGCAATAGGAGATGCTATGCGAACCCTTTCCAGGGGCGCCTTGGCGGTGGTGTTGTCGATAACCGGGCTGGCGGCCCCGATGGCCGCGAGCGCGGCCCTGAGCCGCGCCCAGTTGGAGGATCTGGAGCACCATCTTTGGCAAGTGCGCACGGATTACCACATGTATGCCGTGATGGACGGCAACGACACCTACCGGGTAGCGCTCAACGAAGCCGCTCAGCAGGCCGCCGAAGCGCTGGATGAACTGCGCGCCGCCAGCGAGTCCGACGCGGAGCGGGCCCTGGTCGCGGATCTCGCCGACCAGTGGCAACGCATGGCCGCCGACCAGGCCCTGCCGGCCCCCGGCGACGCCGAGGGCGAAGCGGCGTCCGGCGACCCGCGGCGGCTGGACGACCTGCCGGCGGAAATGGCCGCCGGCATCGACGACTTCGAAGGCGCCGCCGACGGCGACTACGACGACGTCCACGGGCTGATCAGCGAGCTGCAACAACTGACCTCGTCCTACGTGGCGATCATCGCCGACAACAACGACGGCGACGATGAGGCGCAACAGGATCGCGGCGCCTTCGAGCAGGCGGTGCCGGCGTTTTCCGACCGGCTCAAGCGGGTGCAGGCCGCCCACCGTGGCGACGGCAACCTCAACCGCACCCTGGAGCAGGCTGCCCTCAAGTGGGGGTTCATCCGCTCTTCCATGCTCAAGTTCGGTGACGACGCGGTGCCGTTCCTGGTTTACCGCTATACCTCGCAGATGACCAGCAGCCTGCAGCAGGCGGTGGAGCTGGCCACCTCCGAGGTCGCCAAGCCCACCATCGGTCCGCCCGAGTAGGGCTCAGTCGGCGCGCGCCTCCAGCCAGTCGGCGATCACCCGCCAGCACTGGCCGGGCGCCTTGCTGCCGGCGAACACCCCGGCGTGGCCGCCGGGGGCTTCCTCGAACCGCTTCTCGCGGCTGCCCACCACTTTGAGAATCTCCCGCGCGGCGCGCAGGCTGACGATGCGGTCGGTGCGTCCGCCGAACGCCAGCAGATCCTGGGTGATGGCGCCGAAATCCACCGGCCGCCCGCCGATGCTGAGACGGCCGTCGGCGAGGCTGTTGGCGAGCACCATCTTCTCGATCACTTCGCGCACCACCGCCCCCGGGTAGTCGACCATGTCGTTGAACCACTGGCCCATGGTCATGTACTCGGTGAGGTAGTCCCGGTCGCCCATATTGCGCAGCAAATCCACATAGGACTGCACCAGCCCCGGCGGGTTGGTCATCTTGAAGCCCAGCGACAGCAGCCGGGCGGGAATGTGGAACAGCTTGCTGTCGAGCGGCTCCAGGCGCACCTGGAACCAGTCGTGGGCCTGCATGGCGGGGATCGCCGCGAGGCTGAAAATCTTGCCGAACGGCCCGCTTTTATGAAAATTCACCGGGCTGGCGATGGTCGACAGACTGCGCACCGGTGCCCCCGGATGGCTGCCCAGATAGAGCATGCACAGCAGCCCGCCCATGCAGTAGCCGAGCAGATTCACCTGGTCGGACCCGGTGTGCTCGCGCACCCGCTCCACCACCTGCGGCAACCACTGGTTCACGTAGGTGTCCAGGTCCAGATCGCGGTCGGCCTGGGACGGCTGGCCCCAGTCGATCAGGTAGACGTCGTGGCCGCGCGCCATCAGATAACGGACCATGGAACGGTTGGGCATCAGGTCGTAGGTCCAGCAGTGGATGCCCAGCGCCGGCACCAGAATCAGCGGAATACGATGCTTCTCCCGCCGTACCGGTATCTCCTCGTCGCCGACCGGAATCCGCGCCATCGGCGGCAAGCTGTAATGACGCAGCGCCATGATGCCGTTGCGGTAAATCTCGTCCCAGGGCGTTTTGTCGGTCTGAATGAAGCGCCGCGGATGACGGCGGCGCTCCACCATATGGCTCAATGCGCGCAGTGATGATTTCACGGAAGGGCGTGCTGCCATGGAGGCTCCACTGATAGCAATTGATCCCGAGTAAGGGTAGGCGGTAATCTTGCCGGGCCCGCAGTAACAGAGCATTGGCCCCCGTGACAAATTCAAAGCCCCCTTACACCCGCATGGACGTCTGTAACCGGTCCCTGGAGACCGTGCGCCATTCCCGTAACCTGGGTATGGAAGTGCTCAGCGCCGAAGAAGACGGCGTCCGTGTGCGCCTGCCCTGGCGCGAGGACCTGGTCGGCAACCCGGACACCGGTGTGCTGCACGGCGGCGCCATCTTCGCGATGATGGACCAGGCCGGCGGCATGGCGAACAGCTGCCGCCTGTACCCCAACTTCGAAATCACGCCGACCATCGATTTCCGCGTCGACCACCTGCACGCCCCGACACCGGGCAAAGCGGTGATCTGCTACGCCAGCTGCTACCGGCTCACGCCCAACGTCACCTTCGTGCGGCTGACCACCTGGGAAGAGGGCGAGGAAGAGGGTGAGCCGGTGGCCACCGGCCTGGCCACCTACACACGCATGAAACTGGATAAGAACGGGCGGGTGGTGTCCTGATGACCGATTCACTGAAAGCCTTGATCGAAGCCTGCCGCAACGGCGAAGCCGACTACCAGGACCTGGTGGACCGGGTGCCCTATGCCCGCTTCCTGGGTATCGAGTTGCTGGTGCAGGGCGAGGAACTGACCTTCATTCTACCGCGCAACGAAAACAATATCGGCAACCCCACCTTGCCGGCATTGCACGGCGGCGCCGTGGCCGGCTTTATGGAGCAGGCCGCGATCATCTTCATCCTGCTGGAAATGGGCGAGCCCAAGGTGCCCAAGACCATCGATTTCACCATCGACTACCTGCGCGCCGGCCTGTTCCGCGACACCTTCGCCGAGTGCCGCATCACCCGCCTGGGCCGTCGCATCGCCAATGTGCACATCAGCGCCTGGCAGAAACGCCGGGAAGAGCCGATCACCATCGCCCGGGCCCACTTCCTGCTGTCCGAAGAAAACAACTAGCGGCGGCGATAGGGCAACGAAGGTGATATATTAGCGGGCCCAATAGGAGGCCCTCTTTGTCATTATCGCCGGTTGCCAGGTCCTCGACCTTTACCCAAAGCCTGCTGCTTGCCGCGGTGGGCGTCACCGCCCTGGGCCAGACCCTGGTGTTCACGCTGCTGCCGTCGCTGGGCCGGGCCACCGGCCTGGCCGAGATCCAGGTGGGGCTGATCATCAGCTGCTCGTCGCTGGCCTTTGCCCTGGCGAGCCCGGTGTGGGGCTACCTCAGTGAACTCTACGGCCGCCGGCCGATTCTGATTATCGGCCTGAGCGGCTACGCCACTGGGACGCTGCTGTTCGCGCTGGTGTTCCAGGCCGGGCTCGCCGGCTGGGTGAGCGGCGGCGTTCTGGTGGCGCTGCTGGTCGCCGCGCGCATGAGCCAGGCGGTGATCATGGCCGCCACGCCGCCGTCGGCGGCGGCCTACACCGCGGACATCACCGCGCCGGAGGCGCGCACCCGCGGCATGGGCCGCATCGGCGCCGCCAACAACCTGGGCACCGTGCTGGGCCCGGGCATCGGCGGCATGCTGGCGGCGGTGGCGCTGGTGCTGCCGCTCTATCTGGTGGCCGCTCTCGTGGCCTTGATGGCGGTGTTCATTCTCTTCTTCCTGCCGCCGTCGCCGTACCGCGGCGAGCCGCCGGTGCAACGCCGTCGCACGGTGCTGGCCACCGGCCTGCGCGCCTATACCGACCGCCGTTTCCGCGATCTGTTGATCACCGGCGTGGTGCTGTTCATGAGCTTCGCGCTGGTTCAGCAGACCCTGGGCTTTCTGTTTCAGGACGCGCTGAACATGTCGCCCAGCGAAGCGGCCGGCGCCCTGGGCACGGCCATGATGGCGGCGGCGGTCACCTCGCTGACCGGCCAGATTCTGGTGGTGCAATGGCTGCGCGCGCCGGCGCTGGTGCTACTGGCGTTGGCGGTTCCGGCCATCGGACTGGGCGCCGGCGTACTGTGGCTGTTCGACAGCCGTCTGGGGATGACCCTGGCGGTGATGCTGGTGGGTATGGGGATCGGTTTCGGCATGCCGGCGATCATGTCGCTGGCGAGCCTGAGGGTGGACAGTTCAGAGCAGGGCAGGGTGGCCGGGCTGGCCAGTGCCTGTCCGTCGCTGGGGTTCGTGCTCGGGCCGCTGGTGGGCACCGGGCTTTACACGCTCGACCACCGTTTTCCGTACATGCTGGTGGTGATGCTGATGGTGCCCCTGGCGGTGCTGGTCTGGCGGCTACGCCGGGCCGGCACCGCCTGAGGCGGTAGCGCGGAGCCCCTTAATTATTCCTCGTAGGGAATCAGAGTCAGTTCCACGCGGCGGTTCTGCTGACGGCCTGATGCGGAGCCGTTATCCGCGATCGGCTGGGTTTCGCCGAAACCGACCACGTCCATGCGCACGGCCTGCACGCCGTAGCCGCTGAGCACATCGGCCACCGCCTGGGCGCGCTGCTGGGAGAGCAGCAGGTTGTAGCGGTCGCCGCCGGTGCTGTCGGTGTGGCCGGCGATCTGCAGCATGGTGGAATCGTACTCCTTGAGCACTTCGGACACGGAGTCCAACACCGAACGGAACGAGGATTTCACCTGGGTGCTGTCGGTGTCGAAGGTTACGTTACCCGGCATGTTGAGAATAATGTTCTCGCCGTCACGGGTGACGGAAACGCCCGAGCCTTCCAGTTTCTGACGCAGCTTGGCTTCCTGGACGTCCATGTAGTAGCCCACGCCGCCGCCGGCGATGGCGCCGATACCGGCCCCGGCCAGGGCCCGTTCTTTGCGCTCCTTGGCGCTGTCCGAGGTGGCGATACCGATCAGCGCGCCGCTCACCGCGCCGATGGCGGCGCCGCCGGCGGCCTTGGAAGTCTGTTTCTCACCGGTGTAGGGATTGATGGTGCTGCAAGCGGACAGGGACAGAGCCCCGGCCAGTAAGAGGCATCCGGCAGTGCGTTTCATCATTACTCCTTATTATCCATTGTTCCTGAGTGGCTCAACAATAAGCGATCAGGGAACCGAAACCATAGCGGTGCGGTAAAAATCGGTAAAGTAGGGTAGCGCCGGGATGCGATCGCGGTCTCTTAAAGTGGCGGTGGGCGCCACATCAGCCAGATCGGAGGACCGTCGGCGGTGACCCGGTCCTCGCGGATCACCTCGAAACCGAAGCGGCGGTAGAGTGGCAGGTTGTCCGGCTCGCAGGTCTCCAGGAAGGCACCGTGGTGGTCCCGGTCGCACAGGGCGAGCACCGGCGCCAGCAGGCGGCGGGCGTGGCCGCGCCCCTGCTGGTCCGGCGCCACCCCCAGCACCTGCAGGTACCAGTGGGGTCGCTTCGGATGCAGTTGCTGAATATGCTGGATGCCGCCCAGGCGGCCGGGCAGGCGGGTGAGCCCGGTAATCGCCGCGAAGTCGGGCAGGAAGCGAAGCTGCTGCCACAGCCCCAGACGCCACTGGCCCGGCGGCGACCACAGCGCCGCCCCCACACCGGGTATATGATCGACCCGTCCGGGCAGGGCCAGGTGGCGCAGCTGCGCGGCCATGCCGCGCCGCAGGCGGACCTGGAAATCCTCCGGCCGGCACAGCCAGCGCCAGAACGGATCGTCGACGAAGGCGCGGGCCAGCACCTCCACCACGGCGTCGAATTCGGCGCGGGTGCAATGCGGCTGCAAAAGAACCGGGGATAATGAGTAGGATGAAGGCATCCGGCGTTTGTAGCAGACTGACCGCGAAAAAGGAACGGTCGTGCCACCCGGAGGCAAAGCGTTCACACAATCCAAGGAGACACCATGCTGGCGAAGCGTGCGTCACTGGCCGAACTGGCCGGGGAACAATGGGACCTGATCGTGATCGGCGGCGGCATCACCGGCGCCGGCGTGTTGCTGGAAGCGGCCCGCCAGGGGCGCAAGGCGCTGCTGCTGGAACAGCAGGATTTCGCCTGGGGCACCTCCAGCCGCTCGTCGAAGATGGTCCACGGCGGGCTGCGCTATATCGCCCAGGGCGAAGTGCGCCTGACCCGCGACGCCCTGCGCGAGCGGGAGCGGCTGCTGCGCGATCTGCCCGGCCTGGTGGAGCGGGCCCAGTACCTGTTCCCACTGCGTGACGGCCGGTTCCCGGGGCGCTGGCCGATGACCGCGGTGCTGTCGCTGTACGACTTTCTGGCCGGCATTCGCGACCACCGTTTCGTGCCCCGCGCCGAGGTGCTGATGCGCGTCCCGGGGCTGGATACGGCGGGCCTGAACGGCGCCATGAGCTACACCGACGCCCTCACCGACGATTGCCGGCTGGTGGTGCGCTGCCTGCTGGAAGCGGCGCGGCATGGCGGCCGTTCGCTCAATTACGCCCGCGCCACCGCTATCCGCACCGAGAACGGCCGCACCGATAACGGCCGCGCCCGGGTGGACGTCACCGATCTGGAAAGCGGCGACAGCCTGACCCTGAACGCCGGCGCGGTGATCAACGCCACCGGCGCCTGGGCCAACCGCCTGGGCGGGCCCGGGCAACGCATCCGCCCGCTGCGCGGCAGCCATCTGTTCGTCGACCCGGCGCGGCTGCCGGTGGCCGACTGCCTGACGCTGATCAACCCCCGCGACGACCGGCCGGTGTTCGTGTTCCCGTGGGAAGGGGTCACCTGCATCGGCACCACCGACCTGGATCACGGCGACAGCCTGGACCAGGAGGCCCGCGCCAGCGGCGCGGAAGTGGACTACCTGCTGGAACTGATCAACGGACAGTTCCCGAAGGTGAACCTGGGCCGCGAGGACATCCTCTCCACCATGGCCGGGGTGCGCCCGGTGATCGCCTCCGGCGACGGCAAGGATCCTTCCAAGGAGCGCCGCGACCACGCGGTGTGGGAAGAGAACGGCGTGGTCACCGTGAGTGGCGGCAAGCTCACCACCTTCCGGCTGATCGCCCTGGACGCGCTCTGCGCCGCCGGCCTGCTGGGCCCGCGGGAGGCGCGCCGCGCCCGGCGCAGCAACGCGCCCTTGTTCCGGCCGCTGCCGGACGCGCCGGAGCAGGTGGACCAGTTCCTTCATGGCGTCCAGGACGACGAGGCGCTGTTGCGCTGGGTGCTCAGCCACGAGGCGGTGGTGCATCTGGACGACCTGCTGCTGCGCCGCACCCGGCTGGGTCTGCTGCGCCGTGACGGCGGCGCCGGCCTGGCGGAGCGGCTGCGCGCGCTCACCGGCGAACTGCTGGGCTGGAACGCGGCCCGCTGGGAACAGGAGTGGGCCCGCTATGAAGAGATCCGTGAGCGCTTTTACGGCGTGCCGCCGGCGGACCGGGACCGGGCCGCCGCCTGAGCCCCGAACGCTACCTTTACATTACCGGAGTCGATCGCCATGCGCGTTACCGATCTGGCCCGGCGGGCCGACACCACCGCCGAAACCGTTCGCCACTACACCGATCTGGGCCTGCTGACCCCGCGTCGCGACCCACACAACGGCTACCGCCAGTACAACGGCGTCGACCTGTCGCGGCTGCGCTTCGCGCTGAAAGCACGCAGCCTGGGCTTCACGCTCGGCGACGTGCGTGAACTGATCGAAGAGTCGGAGGGCGGGGAAACGCCGTGCCCGAGGGTGCGGTCGTTGATCGAGGCGCGCCTCGCCGAAGTGGAAGCGCGCATCCGTGAACTGAGCGAGTTGAGCGCGCGCATGCGCGCCGCCATGGACGACTGGTCGCGGGCCCCGGACTGCCATCTGGGCGACGGCAGGGTGTGCGGCCTGATCGATTCCTTCAACGCCGAATCGGCGGCGCCCCGCTAGGACGCCTGGTCGCCGTTCTCTTCGGCGCTTTGCTCTTCCTTGATCAAACCGATCACCGACCAGCCGGCCCGGGGCTCCGGCTGGGACTCGGACGTGAACACGTGGATCCGGTCCTTGCTGTCCACCGCGAACAGCGGCCAGACCTGCCGGTTCTCCACCGCCAGATAGGCCTTGAAGTCGAACTCCTCGGTGATCCGCGTCTTGCGGATGTCCGCGCCCTGGCTGAGCAGGCTGGCGAGGCGGGCATAGGTCATGTCCGGCCCGAACAGGGTGGCGCCCCGGTGGTGCGCGGCCACGTCGTGCTTCTCTTCCTTCTCGCTCTGCCAGGGCAGGCTGTAGACATTCGGTTCACCGAATTCCAGACGATAGCGCATGGTCGCCATGGTGTTCAGTTCCCGGCGCGGGCTCAGGCCCAGCAATTTGCCGTAGCCCACCAGGTCCAGGTACTGATCCGCGTGGCTGGAGACCGGGTTGCCGTAGAAGGTGGGCAGCCCTTCCATGCGCGCGGTGCGGATGCTCTCCCAACTGGAATCGGTGAGGATCACCGGGAAATTGTTCTGGCTCAGGGTCTGGCCGATGGCGCGGGCCACCGGATTGGCGCCGATGATCAGGAAGCCCCTGGGGCCCGGCTCGGCCACCTTGAGCAGCCGCGCCAGCGGCCGGGCGGTGACGCTCTGCAGCGCCACCGTGCCGATGATCACCATGAAGGTGAGCGGCACCAGCAGCTCGGCGCCGGCCACGCCGTTTTCTTCCAGACGCTGGGCGAACAGGGCGGACACCGCCGCGGCGACGATGCCGCGCGGCGCGATCCACGCCAGCAGCGCCTTCTCGCGCCAGTTCAGGCTGCTGCCCAGGGTCGCCACCCACACCGACAACGGCCGCGCCACCAGCTGGATGATCGCCAGCACCAGCAGGGCGGTGGCGCCCAGGCTGAGCAGCTGCTCCATTTCCAGGCGCGCGGCCAGCACGATGAACAGCACCGAAATCAGCATCACCGACAGGTTCTCCTTGAAGTGGAGAATGTCGTCGGTGCGCACGCCCTTGCGGTTGGCCATCACGATGCCGGCCACGGTCACCGTCACCAGGCCGGATTCCTCGCTGATGCTGTTGGACAGCACGAAGGAGCCGATCACCGAGGACAGCACCAGGAAACTGCGCAGATACTCCGGCACCAGGTGGCGGCTCAGCAGGGCGCTGAGCGCCAGCGCCACGGCGCCGCCCATGGCGGCGCCCACGGCGATCGCCTGGAAGAACAGCCACAGCCCGTGCAGCAGGGCACCCTGCTGGCCGGTGGCCACCACCAGCTCGTAGGCGAGTACCGCCAGGATCGCGCCCAGCGGGTCAATTACGATGCCTTCCCAGCGCAGCAGCCGCGCCACGCTCGCCTTGGGGCGCACGCTGCGCAGCAACGGCACGATCACCGTGGGGCCGGTGACCACCACCAGGGCGCCGAACAGCAGCGCCAGCTCCAAGGGCAGATTCAGCAGGCCCCAGGCGGACAGCGTCACCACGCCCCAGGTGATCAGCGCCCCCCAGGTGACCAGCCGGCGCACGGTTTTTTCCAGGCCGCGGATCTCGCTGAAGCGAAGGGTGAGGGCGCCCTCGAACAGAATGATCGACACCGCCAGGGACACCCCGGGCAGCAGCAGATCTCCGAATAACTGCTTGGGTTGGATCAGACCGGCCACCGAGCCCAACAACAGGCCGGACAGCAGCAACGGTAAAATGGCGGGCAGCTTGATGCGCCAGGAGGCCCACTGGCAGACAAACGCCACCACGGTGATCAGGGCCAACTGCAAAGGTACGGAGAGTTCCATGGGCTTCCTTGTCTGAGAGTGCGGCTATAGTCCCAGCGAACCCGGAGCGTCGCAAGCCCGATTTTTTCATCCCGCTAACGGCAAAAACGACGGTGATAATGATAGGCTTGCCGACCTCCGTTGTACCGCCCAGGGATTCCCGATGCCTACCGTTTCCCCCGTACGCCTGGCGATCATGCTCGGCACTCTGGTGGCCCTCGGGCCGCTCGCCATCGACACCTACCTGCCGGCACTGCCGACCATGGCCGACGACTTCGGCGTGGCGGTGCACCGCATTGAACTGTCGGTGAGCGTCTATGTGCTGGGTGTGGCGCTGGGCCAGTGGCTGGGTGGGCCGCTGTCGGATCATTTCGGCCGCAAACCGGTGGCCTATGTGGGCCTGTCCGTTTTCATCGTCGCCAGCCTGGCGATCACGGTGTGCTCGCAGGTGGGCTGGCTGTACGGTCTGCGCGTGCTTCAGGCCCTGGGCGGCGGCGCCACCGTGGTGATCGCCGCCGCTTCGGTGCGCGACCATTTCAACGGTCGCGAAGCGGCCCGGGTGCTCACCAGTGTGGGCCTGGTGCTTCTGCTGGCGCCGCTGGTGGCGCCCGCGGTAGGGGCCTTCCTGCTGCACCTGGCCGGCTGGCAGAGCATCTTCGTGATGCTGGCCGGCTACGCCGTACTGGTGGCCCTGATGCTGCGCTTCGCGATGCCGTCGGTGGCCCCGCAGGTGGCGGAGGAACCGCTGCGCCACCGCATGTTCGCGGCCTACGGCCGGGTGCTGCGCCAGCGCCGGGCGATGGGCTTCATCCTCGCCAACGGCCTGATCTTTTCCGCCATGTTCACCTTCATCACCGACGCCGCCTTTCTCTATATCGAATACTTCGGCATCGACGAGGCCCGCTTCCCGCTCTATTTCGGCGCCAACGTGGTCGCCATGCTGGGGCTCAACCGTCTTAACGTGTTGCTGCTGCGCCGCTTCGACAGCGCCGCGATCATGGCCGTGGCGGTGGTGCTGCAAAGCCTGGCCGCGCTGACGCTGCTGCTGCTCACCCTGAGCGGTTACCTGACGCTCTGGACCACGGTGCCGCTGATCATGGTGGTGGCCGGTATGGCGGCGCTGGCGATCCCCAACGCGCTGGCCAGCTTCCTGGCCTTCTTCGAGCGCGACAGCGGCGCCGCCACCGGGCTCAACGGTTGCCTGCAGTTTCTGATGGCGGGGCTGATCGGTTCCGGGCTGGGCCTGATCCACAACGGTACGCCGCTGCCGATGACCGCCCTGATGGCGGCCAGCGCCGTGGGCGGCATGCTCTGCTTCTTCCTGCTGGCGCGGGAAAAGCCGGGCCTCAGGCAGTAGCCGTCAGGACATCAGGCGGGCCAGCGGCGCGCTGTGGCGTCGTGGCTTGAGCCACTGGGTCGCCAGCATCGGCAGGATCAGCACCCAGGGCAGCAGGATCCACCAGGACAGCGGCATGTCGCCGTCGAACAACTTGGTGCCCAGAGGCCAGAGCGCCACCAGGTGCAGCAGGTGCGCGAACAGGGCGGCGCCGCCGAGCAGCAGGGCCTGTTCGAGCACCGCCACCCGGCGCAGCAGGGCGGAGCGCGCGCCCAGCACCCGCAGCAGCGCCTCGTCGCGGCGCCGCTGCTGGCTGCCCGCCAGCCAGGCGGCGGCCATCACCAGCACGCTGGACGCCAGCAGCAGCACCGCCAGGGCCAGGGCCGCGCGGCTGGCGCGGGCGATCAGGTCCTGGGCCTGGTCGAGCAGGGCGTTGACGTCCAGCAGGGTGATCTGCGGGAACTGACGGATCAGGTCCGGCAGGTCCGCGCCCTGGCCCTCGGGCAGATAGAAACTGGTCAGCCAGTAGCGGTTCAGTGATTCCAGGGTGCCGGGGCTGAACATGAAGTAGAAATTCGGCTCGAAGCTTTCCCATTCCACCTCCCGCAAACCGACCACGGTGGCCGCCACACTGCCCGAGGGCGCGGTGAAGCCGAGCTCGTCCCCCACCTTCAGGCCCAGGGATGCCGCCAGTTCCGATTCCACCGACACTTCGCCGGGGGCATCGGCCACCCAGCGCCCGTCGGTCACCCGGTTGCTCTCCGGCAGGGTGTCGGCCTGGGTCAGCGACAGGTCGCGGTTGAGGGCGCGCTGGCCCTGGTCGTCCTCATCTTCCTTGGTGACCGCTTCGCGTACCGGCTGGCCGTTCACCTCGGTGAGGCGGGCGCGCACCACCGGATAGAAGCCGGGCACCTCGGCGTCGTGGGTGTCCAGCCAGCTTCGGAACGCGTCCATATCCTGGTCGAACAGGTTGAGCACGAAATAGTTGGGCGCCTTTTCCGGCAGGCTGGCGCGCCACTGGCCCAGCAGCTGCTGGCCGACCTGGCTGGCCAGGGACATGACCGCCAGGGCCAGTACCATGGCGGCCAGCATCGGCAGGGTGGTCATCGGGCGCCGGGCCAGGCGCCGCAGGGCCAGACGCGGCGCCAGCGGCAGGCGGGCACCGCCCTTGTCGGCAAGGCGCAGCGGCCCCCACAGCAGCAGCGGCAGGCCCACCGCCACGGCCACCATCAGCAGCAACAGCTGCCCCAGGGCCACCAGCGAGCCGGACAGCATCATCGCCACCAGCACCGGGGCCAGCAGGGCGCCGAGCAGATTACGGCCGGTGCGCGCCGCCGGGGCCTCCAGGCGGTCGGCGAGGATCAGCCGCGCCGGCAGATCCGCCAGCCGCCACAGCCGGGGCAGGGCGAAGCCGGCCCAGATCACCACCGGCGCCAGGGCCAGCAGCAGCCAGGTGAGCACGGACGGCCGCCAGGTGAGGGCGTCGCCGAGCCATTGCTGCAGCAGCAGAAAGCCGCCGCCGGCCAGCGCCAGGCCCACCAGGATGGACGGCAACAGCGCCGCCAGTTCGCGGCCCAGTATCTGGCCGAGGATAAGGCGGCGGCCGGCGCCGAAGGTTTTCATCACCGCGCAGCGGCGCGCCTGCTCGGCGCTGCGCACGCCGGCGGCCAGGTAGACGGCGCCGCCGCACAGCAGCACCACCATCATCACCGACAGCTGGCCCCACAGGCTGAGTTGCCGCATCGGCCCCATGGAGCGCATCGCGGCGTCCTCGCGGGTGTCGATCTCCTGATGCGGCGCCAGGGTGGGTTCCAGCCGGTCAAGGACGCCGGCCATTTGCTCGCCGGGGGCGGCGATGCGCAGTTCATATTCGACCCGGGTGCCCGGCGCCAGCACGCCGGTGGAGTCCACGTCTTCCAGGTTCATCAGCACCCTGGGGTTCATGCTGTAGAAACCGGCGCCCTGGTCCGGCTCGCGGACCAGCACCTTGCCGATCCGCAACTGGCGCTCGCCCACGGTGACGGTGTCGCCCACGTTCTGTTCCAGGCGATCCAGCGCCGGCCCGGCCAACCACACCTCGCCGGGCGGCGGGCCCTGGTCCACGGTGCCCGGCGTGGCGAAGCGCTGCTCCGCCACGGTGAGTTCGCCGTACAGCGGGTAGGCGTCGTCCACCGCTTTGACGCTGGTGAGTACGAAGGTGTCGCCGTGCACCAGCACGGTGCTGAAGGCGCTGATCCGGGAATGGGGCAGGGCGGCCACCTGCTCACGCTGGGCCCGGGTGGCCGGCTCGCTGCCTTCCAGCACCAGGTCGCCGCCGATCGCCTCGGCGGTGCGGTTGGCGAAGCGGTGGTCCAGCTCGCCGCGCATCAGCACCACGGCGGCGATCGCCAGGGTGCACACCAGCAGCGCCAGGGCCTGAATGCGGAACGCGGACGAACGCCAGGGACGAAGCAGCGGTCGCGGGGACAAATCAGGCACTCAGGCGGCCCTCCACCAGTTCGTGATGGGTGCCGCAGTGCCGGGCCAGGGCCGGGTCGTGGGTCACCAGCACCAGGGCGGTGCCGTGGTCGCGGTTCAGATCGAACAGCATCTCCGCCACCTGGTCGCCGTTGGCCCGGTCCAGGCTGCCGGTGGGCTCATCGGCGAACAGCAGGGCGGGCTCCATGGCGAAGGCGCGGGCCAGGGCCACGCGCTGCTGCTCGCCGCCGGAGAGCTGCGACGGGAAATGCCGTTCGCGTTTGCCCAGGCCCACCCGGGCCAGCCAGTGCCGGGCTTTGTCCCGGGCCCGGTCGGCGCCGGCGATTTCCAGCGGCAGCATGACGTTTTCCAGGGCGGTGAGGTCGGCGACCAGATGAAACGCCTGGAACACGAAGCTGCAGTAACGCCCGCGCAGCGCGGCGCGCGCGTCTTCGTCGAGGCCGCTGAACGGCTCGCCGGCGAGGCGCACGTCGCCGCCGGTGGGCACGTCCAGGCCGGCCAGCAAACCCAGTAAGGTGGATTTGCCGGAACCGGACGGCCCGGTGATGGCCAAAGTGTCTCCCCCTTGGACGGTGAGGTCGATATGCTCCAGGAGGGTCAGCTCGCCTTCCGGGGCGGAGACCGTTTTGCTAAGTTGTCGCGCGACAAGCACGGGAGTCGAGGCCATATGTGGGAACGCCTGATCGTTTTGGTTTTACTGGTAACGCCGTTTTGCGCCCGCGCCGAGGGCGTGCTGGTGCTGGGTGACAGCATCAGCGCGGCCTATGGTATCGAGGAAACGCAGGGATGGGTGCACCTTTTACGACAACGGCTGGAAACGCAATGTTCCGGGCTGCCGGTGAACAACGCGTCGGTGAGCGGCGATACCAGTGACGGCGGTCTGGTGCGGCTGCCGGATCTGCTCGAGCGCCACCAGCCGGACACGGTGGTGATCGAGCTGGGCGGCAACGACGGGCTGCGCGGCCTGCCGCCGCAGCGGCTGGGCGACAACCTGGCCCGCATGATCGAACTGAGCGAAGCGGCCGGCGCCGAGCCGGTGCTGCTGGGCATGCGTATTCCGCCTAATTACGGCCAGGCCTACACCCGCCTGTTCGAGCAGGCCTTCAAAAAGGTGGCCGGGGAAACCGGGGTGCCGTTCGTGCCTTTCCTGCTCGACGGCGTGGTGGAAGCGGGGCAGATGCAGCGCGACGGCATACATCCCACCGCCGAGGCCCAGCCGGGCCTGCTGAAAAACGCCTGGCCGGCGATCAAACCGGCGCTGCCGGACCACTGCGACCTGTAAAGGAAGAGCACCATGGAATTCACCATCCCGTACCGGGATATCCTCGACTTCTGGTTTGGCGACAGCGGCGGCCTGGAAGGGGAGACCGACGATGCCCGGGGCTGGCCGCCGGAATCCTTGCGCCGGCGCTGGTTCAAGAGCAGTGACGCCCAGGACGCGGAAATCGCCGAACGCTTCGGTGACCGGGTGGCGGCGGCGCTGCGGCGCGACCTGGTGGACTGGGAACGGGAGCCGGGCCCCAGGCTGGCGCTGATCCTGCTGCTGGACCAGTTCACGCGCAACATCTATCGCGGCACGGCGGACGCCTTCGCCGGCGACCACCACGCCGCCACGCTGACCCTGGAAGGTTTATCCACCGGCATGGACCGGCGCCTGGGCTGGGCCGGCCAGGTGTTTTTCTATATGCCGCTGATGCACGCCGAGGACGCCGAGCTGCAGGACCGCGCGGTGGCCTGCTACCAGGACCTGCACGCACGGGTGCCGGCGGCGCTCAAGGACGATATCGCCAACAACCTCAAATTCGCCGAGGAGCACCGCGACATCATCCAGCGGTTCGGCCGTTTCCCGCACCGCAACCGGGTGCTGGAGCGCACCGACCGCGCCGAGGAACTCGACTTCTTGCAGCACGCGCGGCGTTACGGGCAATAGCCGGCTTGTAGGAGCGGGCCCAGCCCGCGAAAGGGTGGCTTTAGCCACCCGGCAGGATCCCAGAGACGCTGTTGGTGCTGCCGTTAGAGATGTCTCTGGTATCCTGCCGGGGCTTCGCCCCTTTCGCGGGCGGGGCCCGCTCGCACAGGCTGGATTAGGGGCGTGGTTCCAGGGCGGTCAGGGCGGCTGTCATGCGCGCCGCCAGGTCCGAGTCCAGGGCGGTGCCCACGGGGCGTTCGTCGACCAGCGCCAACGCTTCTTCCAGCGGCGTGAAGCCGCTCGATTTCATCGCCTTGGGCAGCCGCTCGAGTTGCCAGGCCATGCGCTCCTCGCGGGCGTGTTCGGGGCTGTCGACGCCGGCCAGGGCTTCCAGCGCCGCCGCCAGGGCGCGGTCTTCGGCGCGCTCCTCGCCGGACGGCGCGCCGCTGACACGGTCGCGGGCCGCCTGCCAGCGCTGCCATCGGGGCAGGTCCTTGCGCAGCGCGCGCAATTGCTCCTGCAGCCGTTGCAGCTGTTGCTGCAGGCCGCGGCCCAGCGACGCGCCGTCCACCGCCTGCAATTCCTCGGCGAGGGCGGCGAGGGTGGCGCCGTCCTGTTCCGGCAGGGGCCGGGCGGTTTGCTGGGCGGCCCGTTCCAGCAAGGTCTGGGCCTGTTCGGCGGCTTCGGCGCGCTGCGCCTGCTTTTGTTCGGTGTCGGCCTGACGCGCGGCGAAGATGGCGTCCATGGTACGGCGGAAACGCTTCTGGAACGGCCGGTGACGCGCCGGCGGCAGCCAGGGCGCGGCGCGCCATTGCTTCTGCAGCGCCTGGGCCTCGCGGGCGGCGCCACGGACGTCGACGGCCTGGTCGCCCTGGTCGGCGGCCACGCTCTCGGCGAGGGCGGCGGCGCGCTCAAGCAACGCCTGGCGCGGCTGCTCGGCCTGCCGCCAGGCCTCTTCCAGGCGCTCATCGAGTTCGCTCAGCAGCGCCGAAAAGCGCTTTTGCACGTCGCGGGCGTCGGTGAAGCGCACCGGCGCGTGGCTCTTCCACTCCTGTGGCGCCTGCCGACGGATTTCCCACACCGCCTGCCAGTCCGCGTTCTGCCAGTCCTGGGCGGCGACGAAATCGGCCAGCTGCCGGCACAGCGCCTCGCGGCGCCGCAGGTTTTCCTCGCGCTGGGCGTCGAGCTCGGCGAAGTGCGCGCGGCAGGGTTCATAGGCCCGGTCGGAGGCGGCCTTGAAGCGGTCCCAGAGCGCCTGGTCCTGATCCTGGTCGGAGCTCATCAGCGCGCGCCACTCTTCGTGCAGGGCCTGGACGGCGCTGGCGCGCTCTTCGGCGTCCATGTCCGTTTCGGCGAGCGCTTCCATGCGCTCACAGAGCTGTTCTTTCTTGGGCTGGGCGGCGAACGCGTGCCAGTCGCGCAGCTCTTCCCGGCGTGACGTGAGGCGCTCGAGCTGCTGCTGCAGCCAGGCGTCGTTCTGCTCGGCCAGCACCGCTTCGGCTTTGTGCCAGAGGCGGTTGGCGTGCTTGAGATTGCCCTGTTGCAGCTCCCGGCGCAGGGCCACCACCAGACCGCGGTGCTCACTGTCGGCGCCGGTCCGCGCCGGTGCCTGCCGGGGTGTCCGTTCCGGCTTCGCCGCTTCCTTCCGTTCCGGCGCCTCCGGCGGACGGGCCGCCGCCAGGGTGGAAGGCGCGGCCACCTCGGCGGGCCACTGTTCGGCCAGCTCGCGCCGCTGGTCGTCGTCCTCGGCGTCCAGGGCCGCTTCGGCCAGGGCGATCAGCCGGCGCCATTCGCTCAACCGCGAGTGGAACATCAGGTCGGACTCGTCGTCCGCTTCGAGGAGTTCGCCGGCGGCCTGCCAGCGCCGCTCCTGGGTGGCCACCGCGGAGCGCAGCTCGCCGAGCTGCTGGTCCCAGGTCTCCGCGCTCAGGTCGCGGTACAGAGAGCGCAGGGTGTCCAGGGCGGCGCGGCGCTCGTGGGCGGCGGATTCCAGCGCTTCCTGGCGGGCCGCCGCTTCCTGCTGCTCGCGCCGATGCGCGTGGCACTGCGCCAGGGCACTTTCCACGCGGGCGGAGCGGGCGTCATCGGCGTGTTCGGCCAGTGCCCGCCAGCGTTGTTCCAGTTGCTGCAGGCGGCCTTCGAACAGCGGGTCGGCGCTGTGCTGGGCCAGTTGTTCCAGGGCGTCGATCAGGGCGTCGAGCTGTTCCTCGTGGCGGCGCGCCTCGGCGTCCCGGGCCTGCAGGGCCTTGACGCGGTCGCGGGCGATGCGCACCACCTTTTTGTCGCGGCCTTCGCGGCCCAGCTGACGCAGCAGGGTGGCGTCCTCCAGACGTTCGGCGGCGGCCAGACGCAACGCGGCGTCGGCGCCTTCCAGGGCCAGCCGGTAGAGCGATTCCGGTTCCTCGATGGCGGCGAGGGCGGCGTCCCGGCACGCCTGGTCGGGGCTGTGGCGGGCCACATGCAGCAGCACCCCGGCATTGCCGGTGTGCTGGATCAGCCGCAGCCGGGTCTCCACCGCCGGGGCGCCGTCCACGGTGCCGGCCAGCAGCGCCACGAAGCGCTCCGAGGCGGCGTCACGCACGCCGGCGTCGCCGTCCGCTTCGATCAGCCGGTCCAGCAGGTGCAGGTCCAGCAGCGCCGACACGGCGGCGGCGCGCACCCTGGCGCTGTCGTCGTCGCGGGCGAGTTTCGACAAAGTTTCCTGATCCTGGCGCGGATCCAGGGTCGCGACCGCCTGGGCGCGAACCTCGGCGTCGCGGTGTTGCCACCGGGGTTTGAACAGTTTGCCTAGCATGGCCATCCCATTGGATTTGCTTTGTATTTATGCGGCGCCAGGAGGCGCCGGGCCACTACTATAGGCAACCCTCGGATAGGATCACAGACGTGACTCGATAAGAGCGTCTTTTTCCGCCCAGATTTCGCTCACCCACTCCTGAATGCGGCGCCGGAACTCCGGGTCGTTCTCGTAATCGCCCTGCGCCGCCCAGTCCGGGATCGGCCGGCGCCGGGCGATCACTTCCACCCGGTCCATGTCGCCGCCCAGGAAGCCGAGCAGGGAACGGCTGGTGCCGGGAGGATAGACAATGGTGAAGTCGAGCAGGCAGTGCAGCTGGCCGCCCATCGCCTTGAGGGTAAAGGCGGCACCGCCGGCTTTGGGTTTGAGCAGATGCCGGTACGGAGAGTTTTGTTGACGGTGCTTCTCTTCCGTGAAGCGGGTGCCTTCGAAGAAGTTCATCACCGACACCGGATAGTGCGCGTATTTCTCGCAGGCCTTGCGGGTGGTCTCCATGTCCTTGCCTTTGAGCTCCGGACGTTTTTCCAGCTGGGCGCGGCTGTAGCGTTTCATGAACGGAAAATCCAGCGCCCACCAGGCCAGCCCCAGCAGCGGCACCCAGATCAGCTCCTGTTTGAGGAAGAACTTCAGCGACGGCACCCGGCGGTTGGTGACTTTCTGCAACACCAGAATGTCCGCCCAGGACTGGTGGTTGGAGGTCATCAGGTACCACTCCTGGCGGGCCAGGCCGTCCATGCCTTCCACCCGCCATTCCACCTGACTGAACAGATCAATGATCGCGTTGTTGATCGCCATCCAGGTTTCGGCGATCACCACCAGCACCCGGGACAACCGTACCTGGGCGGCGTGTAAGGGCAGCAATAGCCGCAGCAAGGCGAACAGGTACAGGGGAAAGACCAGCAACAGGGTGTTGAGGAAAATACCCACCAGCGCCAGCACGCCGCGAATTTTTGTGGAAACAGTCATCAGCGTTACACGGTTACGGAGTAAGCGCGCATGCTAGCGCAGATGGCGGGCCGGCCCCATGTCAGTTTCGGTCACTCGTGCGACCAGGCCTGCCATTGGCGAGGCCGGGGCGAGCGGGTAGGGTCGGGTTTTCGAATTGAAGGAGCGGTGTTCATGAGTGGTCCCCTGGCGTCTTTGAAAGTTCTGGATTTTTCCACCCTGTTGCCCGGTCCGTTCGCGACCCTGATGCTGGCCGACATGGGGGCCGAGGTGCTGCGCGTGGAATCACCCACCCGTCCGGACATGGTGCGGCTGCTGCCGCCGTCCGAGGACGGCGTGTCGGCGGTGCACGGCTATATCAACCGCTCCAAGCGGTCGATCGCCGTGGATCTGAAGAAGCCGGAAGGCAAGGAGATCATCCGGCGGCTGGTGGCCGAGTACGACATTATCGTCGAGCAGTTCCGCCCCGGGGTCATGGACCGTCTGGGCGTGGGCTACGAAGACCTCAAGGCGATCAACCCGGGGTTGATCTATTGCTCGATCACCGGCTACGGCCAGGACGGGCCCTACCGGGACCGGGCCGGCCACGATCTGAACTATCTGTCGATCGCCGGCATGACCGCCTACAACGGCCGCAAGGCCTCCGGCCCGGCGCCGATGGCGTTCCAGGTGGCGGACATCGCCGGCGGTTCCTGCCATGCGGTGATGGGCGTGCTGGCGGCGGTGATCCACCGCCAGAGCACCGGCGAGGGGCAGCACGTGGACATCTCCATGACCGACGCCGCCTTCAGCCTGCATGGCCTGGCCGCGCCGCCGGCCCTGGTGGGCGGTCAGGATCCGGACCTGGAGACCACCCAGCTCAACGGTGGCGGCTTCTATGACTGCTACCGCACCCGCGACGGACGCTTTATGTCCGTGGCCGGCCTGGAGCCGCAGTTCTTCACCCAGTTCTGCCAGGCCATCGGCAAGCCGGAACTGACCAGTAAGGGCATGACCCTGGACCCGACCGTGGTGGCGGAAGTGAAAGCGGAGATCGCCGAGGTGATCGGCGGCCAGGACTACGACCACTGGTGCCGGGTATTCGCCGATCTGGATTGCTGCGTGGAGCCGGTGCTGAGTTTCTCCGAAGCCACCGAGCATCCGCAGCTGAAGGCCCGCGACATGGTGGTGGAGGTGCCGCGCCACGACGGCGGCAAGCAGCGCCAGGTGGCGTCGCCGTTCAAGTTCTCGGCCACGCCGGTGGGCTACCGTTTCAGCGGTGCCCGTCTCGGGCAGCACAGCGACGAAGTGCTGGCCGACCACGGCTTCAGCGACGAGGATATCCAGGCCTTCAAGGATTCCGGCGCGGTGGGTTGATCGGTAATTCCCGCCGCCTCCGGGCGGCGCTATGCTGTCGTCATGAGGCGACTTTCCGGGCTGTTGATACTTTGCATGGTGGGGCTTCCGTTACCCGGGACGGCGGCCCCCGCGACCTCCACGGATCCCTGTACCCAGGGACCGCGCTCCCTCTGGGTGGACCGCACCCACGACTGGCTCTCCCGCGGCCTGTGCTGGCCGAGCCGCTGGGTGGACGGCTTTTTCGCCGACCCGCTCAGCACCAGCAACGAGCCCGCCGCCAGCCTGGTGCGCATTACCGGCGAGCGCACCTGGCGGGACGACGGTCTGGACGACCGCGACCTGGATGTGGACGCCCGGGTGTGGCTGCCGAGCGCCGAGCGGCGGCTGTCCCTGCTGTTTCGCAGCAACGAGGACGACACCGTGGCGGACGGCCCGCAGGCTTCCGAAGTCACCGGCATCGGCGAGGACGACAGCGGCTTTCGCGGCGCGCTGCGCTGGGTGATCAACCGCACCGAGGCCATGGACCTGGATCTGGACACCGGCGTGCGCTCCGACCTGACCACCTTTACCCGGCTGCGTTACCGCAGCGTTCATCCCCTGTTCAACGAATGGGCCTGGCTGCGGTTCACCGAGCGGGTCGAATGGCGCGACCCCAAAGGCTGGCGCAGCCGCTCCCTGTTCGAGGTCGACCGCGCCTTGAGCGATACCGTCAGCGTGCGCCTGGCCAGCGAGATTCAGTACAGCGAGGAATTGAACGAGGACGGGCGCGGGCTGGGGCTGTTCCAGGGCGCCAATCTGTTCCTGCGCCAGAGCGACAAGGCGGCCTGGAATCTGGGTGCCGGGGCCGCCGGCTTCACCAAGCCGGAGGCGCGGGTGGACAGCTACCGCTGTTACGTGCGCTACCGGCGCCAGGTGTGGCGGCCGTGGCTGTTCGTGGAAGTGGAGCCGTTCGTCCTGTGGCCCCGGGACCAGGGCTATCAGGGGGTGAACGGCGTTACCGTGCGGCTGGAGACGCTGTTCGGCCGCCTGGACGGCTGACGCCGCTCAGTTGGCCCAGGTGCTGCGGCGGCGGCCCGACTTGGATTTCAGCAGCAGGCCGGCGATGGCGCCGAGAATCAGAATGCCGACCCCGGTGATCCATTGCTGGGAGGTGTTATTACCGCGCAGCATGGCGTTTTCCGCTTTCACCTGGTCGAGCTCCGAGCGCAGCATGCTGAGCTCTTCGTTGAGCCGGCGGTTGGCCTGATCCAGGCGGATCGGATCGGCGGCCACGTCGCGCAGGTTTTCCAGCTCGTCGCTGCGGCTGCTCAGCGACCCCTTAAGCTCTTCGTTTTCGGCACTCAGGCGGTCGCGCTCCGCTTCCACGCTGCTCAGGCGCTCGCGCATTTCGGTCATGCGGCTTTCCATTTGCTTGCGGTCGCCGCTGATCTGTTCCAGACGAATGGCGGCGGTGGGGGAGCGGCTGATGTACTGCTTGCCGATATAACCCTCGGTGTCGCCGAAGCGGATGTGCGCCCAGTCACCGTCTTCCCCCAGAAATTCCACCCGGGTGCCGCTTTTCAGGCCGCGATGGACGATGCGGTAGCCGGAACCGGCGCCGGAGCGCACCGGCACGTAGATTTCATCGTCGATCCAGGCGGTGGCGGCCAGCGCCGGTGTGGACAACAGGGCAATCAGCACGAAGCAGAGCCAGCGAACGAGCATTAACAGGTACTCCTTAGAATTCAAGGCGCGAAGTTTAGGCAACCCTCGGCGGCAATGGCGCCGAAATAGTCACATTTTCCGGCGCTTCGCGGGTCGATTTTGTAAAAACTCAGGGCAGGACGGCCTTGAAGGGCTTCACCTGGACGTGCGCGTAGACGCCGGCGGCCACATAGGGGTCGGCGTCGGCCCAGTCACGGGCGGCCTGCAGCGATTCGAACTCCGCCACCACCAGCGAGCCGCTGAAGCCGGCGTCGCCGGGGTCCTCGCTGTCCACCGCCGGCAGCGGCCCGGCCAGAATCAGGCGGCCCTGATCACGCAGCCGCTCCAGGCGGGCGATATGGTCGGGGCGGGCGGTCTTGCGCAGCGGCAGGGAGTCGGCCACGTCTTCACTGATTATCGCGTACAGCATCGTCGTCCTTTTTCTTCGGTTCCTCGGCGGATTTTTCCTGATGGAACAGTTGTTTGCGGTCTTCCTCGGAAATGTGGCGGTAGAAATACAGGAACACCGCCACGTAGAACACCATCTGGATGGCGGTGAAGCCGAACAGTTTGAAATTGACCCAGAAGTCGGTGCTGAACGTATAGGCAATGAACAGATTGAGCCCGCCCAGGGCCATGAAATAGAGCACGAAGGCCAGGTTGAGGCGGGTCCACTGGGCGGCGCCCAGCGCCACCACGCGGCCGAAACCGCTGATCATCAGCTTTTCGCACAGCCGCTGCAGCAGATTGCGCTCGCGCAGGAAATGCCCGCCCAGCAGCACCGCCGCCAGCACGAAGCTGATGATCGACGGCCGCCACTTGATGAACACATCGTCGCGCAGCAGCAGGGTGAGGCCGCCGAACACCAGGGTGACGGCCAGCACCATCAGGTGCAGCCGGTGCCAGCGCCTCCAGATCAGGCGGCCGGCGACCACCTGAAAGCTGGTGGCGGCGATGATGCCCCAGGTGGCGAGCATGATGTCGCGGCCACTGAGAAAATAGAGGCCGAAAAACACCACCACGGGGAGATAATCAAACAATTGCTTCATGGACACGCATCCTTACCGGGACCGCCGATGGTAGCGGGAACGGCGGCGCAAATCATCCCGCCGGGGCAGGTTGTGTGATACCTTGCCCGCCATGACCGATACCACCCGTTTCCAGCGCCCCGATTTCCACAGCCACAGCCTGGCCTCGGACGGCGTGCTGTCGCCCACCGATCTGGTGGCCCGCGCCGCCGATCATGGCGTCGACGCCCTGGCGCTCACCGACCACGACACCCTGGCCGGCCTGCCCGAGGCGCGCCGCGCCGCCGACCGGCACGGCATCACCCTGGTGCCGGGCATCGAGCTGTCGGTGCTGTGCGGCAGCCGGGAAATCCACGTGCTCGGCCTGTGGGTGGACCCGGACGCGCCGGTGCTGGTGGAGCGGGTCAACCGTCAACTGGAGGCCCGCCGCGAGCGGGCGGTGCGCATCGGCGCCCGCCTGGACAAGGCGGCCCGGCTGGAACACAGCTACCGCAAGGCCTGCGAGCTGGCCGACAGCGACACCCCGGGGCGGCCCTGGTTTGCGAAAATGCTGGTGGAAGCCGGCGTGGTGCGCGATCAGCGCCACGCGTTCAACCGTTTCCTTAAGAAAGGCCAGTCCGGCTTCGTGTCGACCCCCTGGGTGAGCCTGGAGGAGGGCGTCTCGGAACTGCTGGCCGCCGGCGGCATTCCCGTGCTGGCCCATCCCCAGGCCTACGGCCTGACCCGCAAGCGGCTGCGTGAGCTGGTGCGCGATTTCCGCAATGCCGGCGGCCTGGCCCTGGAGGCGATGATGCCCGGGCTCAGCCCGCAGCAGGCGGCGCTGCTCGAGGAGTGCTGGCGGCATTTCGACCTGGCGGTGTCCGGCGGCAGCGATTTCCATTCCCCCCAGCAGAAATGGCTGGCGCTGGGCGGCCTGCCGCCGTTTCCGGCGGACGGCACGCCGGTCTGGGCGCTGCCCCAGGCGGGTGTTGCGCCGGCCGGGGCGCGGGTGGAGAATGCGGCCCCATGACCGATGTATTGCATATCCACCCCGAAACACCCCAGCCGCGCCTGATCCGCCAGGCCGTGGACGTGATCCGTGGCGGCGGGCTGATCGCCTATCCCACCGACACCACCTACGCTCTGGGTTGCGGTATCGGTGAGAAGGACGCCCTGGATCGCCTGATTCGCCTGCGCCGGCTGGACAATAAACACCAGTTCACTTTGCTGTGCCCGGACCTGTCGGTGCTGGCCACCTACGCCAAGGTGGACAACCCGGACTACCGGCTGCTCAAGGCGCACACGCCGGGGCCCTACACCTTCATTCTCAGCGCCACCAGCGAGGTGCCGCGGCGGCTGATGCACCCCAAGAAGCGCACCATCGGCATCCGCGTGCCGGATCATCCGATCTGCCAGGCGCTGCTCAACGAGCACGGCGGGCCGATTATGACCTCCACCGCCCATTTGCCCGACGACGAGTTCCCGCTGACCGACCCCCAGGACGTGCGCGATTTCCTGCAGGGGCAGGTGGATCTGGTGATCGACGGCGGCTTCTGCGGGGTCACCGAGACCACCGTGATTTCGCTGGCCGACGGTAACGGCCCGGAGGTGGTCCGCGAAGGGGCCGGTCCGCTGGACGCTATCTTCTGAGCGGGTTGCGCCCAGCCCTGTCTTTACACCGTCTCTTCCCTTTATAATCGCCGCTTTCCGCCGTTACGACAGGAGTCGGCTTTTGAGTTCCGTGGTTCCCTCCCAAAGAGTGGTATCGGGCATGCGCGCCACCGGGCGCCTGCATTTGGGGCATTACCATGGCGTGCTTAAGAATTGGGTGCGCTTGCAGCATGAGTACGAGTGTTTCTTTTTCGTCGCGGACTGGCACGGTCTGACCACTGAATACGAGGATCCGCACGGTATTCAGGGCCACGTCTGGGACCTGGTGATCGACTGGCTGGCCGCCGGGGTGAACCCCGGGTCCGCCACGCTGTTCATCCAGAGCCAGGTGCCCGAGCACGCCGAGCTGCATCTGCTGCTGTCGATGATGACGCCGCTGTCCTGGCTGGAACGGGTGCCGACCTACAAGGACCAGCAGGAAAAACTGCGCGAGAAAGACCTGAGCACCTACGGCTTTCTCGGCTACCCGCTGCTGCAGGCGGCGGACATCCTGATCTACCGGGCCGGCCAGGTGCCGGTGGGCGCCGACCAGGTGGCCCATGTGGAGCTGACCCGGGAAGTGGCGCGGCGCTTCAACCATCTCTACGGCCGCGAACCCGGCTTCGAGGAGGCGGTGACCGCGGCGATCAAGAAGATGGGCAAGAAGCAGGCGCGCATCTACGCCGATAACCGGCGCAAGTACCAGGAGCAGGGCGACGAATCGGCCCTGGAAGCGGCCCGCGCGCTGGTGCAGAACCAGCAGAACATCACGCTCGGCGACAAAGAACGCCTGAACGGGGACCTGGAAGGCGGCGGCAAGGTGATCCTGCCGGAGCCGCAGTCGCTGCTTACGCCGGCCTCTAAGATGCCCGGCCTGGACGGTCAGAAAATGTCCAAGTCCTACGGCAACTTTATCAGCCTGCGCGAGGAGCCGGACGACGTGGACGCCAAGATCCGCCGCATGCCCACCGATCCGGCGCGGGTGCGCCGCAGCGATCCGGGCACGCCGGAGAAGTGCCCGGTGTGGGAGTTCCACAAGGTGTATTCCGACGAGCGCACCCGCCAGTGGGTGCAGGAAGGCTGCACCTCCGCCGGCATCGGCTGCCTGGAGTGCAAGAAGCCGGTGATCGAAGCGGTGCAGGCGGAGCTGGAGCCGATCCGGCGCCGTGCCGAGGACCATTTGCGTAATCCGGATCTGGTGCGCACGATTGTTTCCGAAGGGTGTGAAGAGGCCCGCGAAGTGGCCCGCGCCACCCTCGACGAAGTGCGCTCGGTAATGGGCCTTCAATACCGGTAACGGTGAACCATGGGACGCCAGGGCAGATGAACGAAGTGGTCAAGCAACAGGTCCCGAAGGCCGGTAACCCGCTGGCGCCGCCGGCGCCGCACCAGGCGGAGATGCCGTTCGGCCTGATGTACGGCCAGGCGATCACCAAGCTGCCCGACGATCTCTACATACCGCCGGACGCCCTGGAAGTGTTCCTGGAGGCGTTCGAAGGCCCGCTGGATCTGCTGCTGTACCTGATCAAACGGCAGAACCTGGATATTCTCGACATCCCCGTGGCCCAGATCACGACTCAGTACATGGAGTACGTGGAGCTGATGAAGGCCATGAACCTGGAGCTGGCCGCGGAATATCTGGTGATGGCGGCGATGCTGGGCGAGATTAAATCGCGCACCCTGCTGCCGCGACCGGTGCACGATGAAGAGGACGAGGCGGAGGACCCGCGCGCCGAGCTGATCCGCCGCCTGCAGGAATACGAGCGCTTCAAGCAGGCCGCCGAGGACATCGACAACCTGCCGCGCCAGGAGCGGGATTTTCAGATCGCCGCCGCGCGCCGCCCCGAGTACGTGCGCGAAAAGGCGCAGCCGGACGTGGACCTGCGCGAGCTGCTGCTGGCCTTCAAGGAAGTGCTGTACCGGGCGGACATGTTCGAAAACCACCAGGTGTCGCGGGAGAAACTGTCCACCCGGGAGCGCATGGCGAACGTGCTGGACCGCCTGAAAGGCCGGGAATTCGTGCCCTTCGTGGAATTGTTCGAAGCCAGCGAAGGGCGCCTCGGCGTGGTGGTCAGCTTCCTGGCGATTCTTGAACTGGTCAAAGGGTCGCTGATCGAGCTGGTGCAGAGCGGGCCCTTCAGCCCCATCCATGTGAAGGCCAGAACCCTGGTGCTGGAAGAATCGGAAGCCCTGGCGGCGCTGGAACTGGATGACGAACCTTACGAGGCTGACGAGGATGAGTAACCGTGGAGCCGGATAAGATAAAACAGATCGTCGAAGCGGCGATCTTCGCCGCCGACGGCCCGCTGGACCGGGACGCGCTGTTGTTGCTGTTCGATGAGCAGGAGCGCCCGGAGAAAGCCGATCTGTCCCGGTCACTGGAACAGATCAGCGAGGACTACGCGGAGCGCGGCATCGAGCTCAAGGAAGTGGCGTCCGGGTTCCGCTTCCAGGTGCGCAAGGATCTGGGGCCCTGGGTGAGCCGCCTGTGGCAGGAAAAGCCGCCGCGCTACAGCCGCGCGATCCTCGAGACCCTGGCGCTGGTGGCCTACCGGCAGCCGATCACGCGGGGCGAGATCGAGGAGATCCGCGGCGTATCGGTGAGCTCGCACATCATCAAGAGCCTGCTGGAGCGCAACTGGGTGCGGGTGGTCGGCCACCGGGACGTGCCGGGCCGGCCGGCGATGTTCGCCACCACCCGGCAGTTTCTCGACTATTTCGATCTGAAAAGTCTGGAAGATTTGCCGCCGTTGTCGGAAATCAAGGACCTGGACAAGCTCAACGAGGAACTGGCGCTCAGCGACGCGCCGGATCCCGACAGCGGCGACCGCGCCGATGACGACAACGACGCCACGGCCGCCTTCGGTGCCCGCACCGAAGGGGAGCGCGAAGCCCGAAACGAGGAAATTTTCGCCGCCCTGGACGAAGAACCGGAACTGGACGACTCCACCCTGATGAGCATCGACAAGGTGGATTCCGTGAACGCCGGCTTCGAAGAGGAATTTCGCCGCAAACCGGCCCCCGCCGAGGGGACCGGTGAGCAAGCCGCCAAGGCGGCCGACGAGGACGAGCAATCGCCCCATGAGTGAAAAGTTACAGAAAGTTCTGGCCCGCACCGGGCTGGGATCACGCCGTGAGCTGGAAACCTGGATCGCCGATGGGCGGGTTTCCGTGAACGGCCAGGTGGCAACGCTGGGAGACCGGGCGGAGCCGGAAGACACCATCAGAGTCGACGGCAGGATCATTCGAGTGAAGGCGGAAGAAGACATAGTTCGGCGCGTGATCATTTATCACAAGCCGGTCGGGGAAGTGTGCTCGCGGAACGATCCGCAGGGCCGCCCCACCGTGTTCGATAACCTCCCCAAGCTGCAGGGCATGCGCTGGGTGCAGGTGGGCCGTCTGGACATCAACACCACCGGGCTGATGCTGTTCACCACCGACGGTGAGCTGGCCCACCGGCTGATGCACCCGTCCAACGGCTTCATCCGCGAATACGCGGTGCGCGTGCACGGCACCCTCAGCGAGGACAAGCGCAAGGCGATGCTGGACGGCGTGCTGCTCGAGGACGGCGTGTCCAAGTTCGACAGCATCGAGGACGCCGGCGGCGCCGACGAGGGCGCCAACCACTGGTACAAGGTGCGACTGACCGGCGGCAAGTACCGGGAAGTGCGCCGCCTGTTCCAGTCCCAGGACCTGGAAGTGGCGCGGCTGATCCGCATCCGCTTCGGCGACCTGACGCTGCCGTCGTCGCTGCGCACCGGGCGCTGGCAGGAACTCAGCGAGCAGGAGATCAAACCGCTCACCGATCGCGTGGATCTGAAAGGCAAGAAATACACCGGCCTCTACGGCCGCGCCCGGCTGCGCCACCAGCGCGGCGACAAGCCGCCGCGCAAGCCGCGCCGCAACCCCTACCGCCGTTAAGGCAGCCGCATCAGCGCGCCCACCAGGGCGGGCAGGGCGGTCTCCACACGCAGGATCCGGCTGCCGAAACGGTGGCAGCCGAAGCCCTGCTGCTCCAGCAGCGCCACTTCAAAGGGCGTCCAGCCGCCCTCCGGGCCGATCGCCAGGGTGGCGGGCTCATCCAGGCCCCGCGGCAGCTCCGGAAACGGACCCGGGTGCGCCACCAGGCGCCGCCCTGGACCCGCCCACTGATCCAGCTCGTCCTCGACGAAGGGCCGGAAGCGCGGCGCCAGCCGCAGGCTCGGCATCACCGGGTCGCCGGCCTGTTCCAGCCCCAGCAGCAATTTTTCCCGCAGCAGCTCGCCCTTGAGATTGGGCGTCTGCCAGTAGCTCTTGTCGACCTTGGCGGCATTCACCAGCACGATGTTCTTGATGCCCAGGCTGGCGGCGTCCACCAGCAACCGCTTGAGCATCTTGGGGCGGGGCAGGGCCAGCAGCAGATTCAGGGGCAGGGCGGAGACCGGCTTCGAATCTACTTTAAAAGATATTTCTATCTCATTGTTTTTAATGGATTCAATCACTGCCTGCCCGGTGCCTTCGTCGAGCAGGCCGGCGCGGCAATGGTCGCCCTCCGCGAGCTTGAGCACGGAGCGCACATGGGTGGCCTGGCGGTCGTCAAGACGCCAGCGGTCGCCGTCGAGGCGCTGGTCGGGGTGCAGCAATAACAGATTCATGGCGGCGGATTATGCCACACCCGGGGCGGCCGGCTGACGCAAACCGACTGCAACATGGCCATTCTGGCCCTTTGCCCGGGGTGCGCGGGTTGCTAGAGTGCGCAGCGTTATTCTCGCTGATGTGGAGAAACTCGCATGCAGTTTCAGGGCACTGAACAGTACGTTGCCACGGAAGATCTCAAAATGGCCGTTAACGCGGCCATCGCTTTGCAGCGTCCGCTGCTGATCAAGGGTGAGCCGGGCACCGGTAAAACCCTGCTCGCCGAACAGGTGGCCGAATCACTGGGCATGCCGCTGCTGGCCTGGCATATCAAGTCCACCACCAAGGCCCAGCAGGGCCTGTACGAGTACGACGCGGTCTCCCGCCTGCGCGACTCCCAGCTCGGCGCCGAGGGCGTCGAGGACGTGTCCAACTACATCAAGAAGGGCAAGCTGTGGGAGGCCTTCCAGGCCGACGACCAGGTGGTGCTGCTGATCGACGAGATCGACAAGGCGGACATCGAATTCCCCAACGATCTGCTCCAGGAGCTGGATCGCATGGAATTCTTCGTCTACGAAACCGGCGAGACCATTCGCGCCGAGAAGCGCCCGATCGTGATCATCACCTCCAACAATGAGAAAGAGCTGCCCGACGCCTTCCTGCGCCGCTGCTTCTTCCATTACATCAATTTCCCCGATGCCAAGACCATGATGCAGATCGTGGACGTGCACTTCCCGGAAATTAAGAAGGAGCTGGTCACCGAAGCGCTGGAAATCTTCTTCGACCTGCGCAAAGTGCCGGGCATGAAGAAGAAGCCCTCCACCAGCGAGCTGATCGACTGGCTCAAGCTGCTGATGGCCGACGACATCCCCCAGGACATCCTGCGCAACCGCGACACCAAGACCGCGGTCCCGCCGCTGTACGGCGCCCTGGTCAAGAACGAAGCGGACGTACAGCTGCTGGAACGGCTGGCTTTCATGAGCCGCCGGGAACGGTAGATCCTTTAACCGATAGAGGTTTCTATGCTGATCGGTTTTTTCGAGGACCTGCGCGCCCATAAGGTGCCGGTGACGCTGCGCGAGCTGCTGGACCTGTTCGGCGCGCTCAAGCACCACGTGGCGTTCGGGTCCATCGAGGACTTCTACATGCTGTCGCGGACGGTGATGGTCAAGGACGAAAAGTACTATGACCGTTTCGACCGCGCCTTCGCGCACTATTTCGAGGGCCTGGAAAGCATCGAGCCGGGCTGGCTGAGCCAGACCATTCCCGAGGAATGGCTGCGCAAGCAGATGGAAAAGACCCTGTCCGCGGAAGAGCGGGAAAAACTGCAGGGGCTGGGCAGCCTGGAAAAGATCCTCGAGGAGCTGAAAAAGCGCCTGGAAGAGCAGGAAAAGCGCCACCAGGGCGGCAACAAATGGGTCGGCACCGGCGGCACCAGCCCGTTCGGCGGCTACGGCGAGAACCCGGAAGGGGTGCGCATGACCGGCCCGTCGCGCAACAAGAGCGCGGTGAAGGTCTGGGAAAAGCGGGAATTCCGCAACCTGGACGACTCCGTGGAGCTGGGCATCCGCAACATCAAGCTGGCCCTGCGCCGGCTGCGCCAGTTCGCCCGCACCGGCCGCGACGAAGAGCTGGACATGGACGACACCATCCGCTCCACCGCGCGCAACGCCGGCCTGCTCGACATCAAGATGCGCCCGGAGCGGGAAAACCGCGTCAAGGTGCTGCTGTTCTTTGATATCGGCGGGTCCATGGACCCCTATATCAAGCTCTGCGAGGAGCTGTTCTCCGCCGCCCAGCTGGAGTTCAAGCATCTCGAGTATTTCTACTTCCACAACTTCGTCTACGAGTACGTTTGGAAGGACAACCGGCGCCGCTGGGACGAGAAGTTTTCCACCTGGGACGTGTTGCACAAGTACGGCAGCGACTACAAGGTGATCTTCATCGGCGACGCCGCCATGAGCCCCTACGAAGTGAACTCGGTGGGCGGCTCCGTGGAGCACTGGAACGACGAGCCCGGCGCGGTCTGGTTCCAGCGCATCAAGGAAACCTACGAAAAGGTGGTGTGGATCAACCCGGAGCCGGAAAAGGCCTGGCAAATGACCACCTCCACCCAGTGGATCAAGCAGCTCAACGACCACCACATGTACCCGCTCACCCTGGACGGGATCGAGCGGGCGATGCGTTATTTAAGTAAATAGGTCTGTCAGTCCTTCTTCAAAAAGCTGTCGATCATATCCATCGGCAGCGGGAAGACCACCGTGGTGGTGCGCTCGTTGGCCACCTCGGTGAGGGTCTGCAGATAGCGCAGTTGCAGCGCCTGGGGCTGTGACGACAGGGTGCGCGCCGCGTCCAGCAGGACTTCCGAGGCTTCCTTCTCGCCGTTGGCGTGAATCACCTTGGCGCGCCGCACCCGCTCCGCTTCCGCCTGGCGGGCGATCACCCGCACCATGTCCTCGTCCAGGTCCACGTGTTTGATCTCCACGTTGGCCACCTTGATGCCCCAGGGATCGGTCTGCTCGTCGAGGATTTCCTGGATGTCCCGGTTCAACTCGTCCCGGGAGGCGAGCATTTCATCCAGCTCGTGCTTGCCCAGCACCGAGCGCAGGGTGGTTTGCGAGAGCTGGCTGGTGGCGTCGTAGAAGTCCTCCACGTTGATCACCGCCCGTTCCGGGTCGACCACGCGGAAGTAGAGCACCGCGTTGACCTTCACCGAGACGTTGTCGCGGGAGATCACGTCCTGGCTGGGGACGTCCAGCACCCGCACCCGCAGGTCCACCTTCACCATCTGCTGAATCACCGGGATCACCAGAATCAGCCCCGGCCCCTTCACCTTGTGATAGCGGCCCAGCATGAAGATCACGCCGCGCTCGTACTCGCGGAGAATGCGGAACATGCTGACCACGAAGCCGACGACCAGAATCGCCAGCGCAATCCAGAAATATTGGAAGATCATGGTTTGTCTCCTTTGCGGGACACATGAAGAGTGAGGCCGTCCCGGCGGCGGATGGTCACCGTTTCGCCCTCAAGGACCGCCTCGTCAGTGGTGGCGCGCCACAGTTCGCCGGCGGCGCGCACCTGGCCGTTGCCGTCCGGCCCGAAATCGTTTGCCGCCACGGCATCCTGGCCGATCAGCGTGTCGCCGCCGGTGACCACCGGGCGGCCGTGGGCCTTGAACGCCAGCCGCACCGTCAGGCCGGTGAGCGCCAGGCTGCCCACGCCCACCGCCGCAATCACCGGCACCGCGACCCGGAAGGCGGGCAGGTCCGTGTCCATCAGCATGATCGAGCCGATCACCAGGGCCACGGCGCCGCCCACGCCCAGGACGCCGAAGCTGGGCGACAGCCCCTCCGCCACCATCAAGCCGATGCCGAGCAGGATCAATCCCAGGCCCACATAGCTCACCGGCAGCATCTGCAGCGCATACAGTGCCAGCAACAGGCAGATGGCGCCGAGCACGCCGGGGATGCCGAAACCGGGGTTGGAGAATTCCAGAATCAGCCCGTAGATGCCCACCAGCATCAGAATGTAGGCGATGCTGGGGTTGGTGATCACCGCCAGGAAGCGGGTGCGCCAGTCCGGCTCCAGCTCCACCAGCCGGTAGTCGGTGAGCGCCAGGGTGCGCTCGGCGTCCCCGTCACGGACGGTAAAGCCGTGGAGACGGGCGAGCAGGGCGTCCAGATCCGGCGCCACCAGGTCGATCACCCGTTGCGCCTGGGCCTCGGTGGCGGTCAGGCTGACCGCCTCGCGCACCGCGCGCTCGGCCCAGTCCGCGTTGCGCCCGCGCAATTCCGCCAGGCCGCGAATATAGGACACGGCGTCGTTGACCTGCTTGCGGCGCAGCGCGGAGGCATTGTCTTCGACTTTGTCATCGGCTTGCGGCTCGGCGCCGTCGCCGGCCGGGGAGGGCGCGCCGCCACCGCCCAGCTGCACCGGCGTGGCGGCCCCCAGGTTGGTGGCCGGGGCCATGGCGGCCACGTGGGAGGCGTAGAGCAGGTAGGTACCGGCGCTGGCCGCGCGGCTGCCGGACGGTGACACATAGGTGGCCACCGGCACCCGGGAATCAAGAATCGCCTGGATCATAACGCGCATCGACTTATCCAGACCGCCCGGCGTGTCCAGGCGCACCACGAACAGCGCCGCCCCGGCGCGGTTGGCCTCCTCCAGGGCACGCACGAAACCGTCGCTGACCGCCGGGCCGATGGCGCCGCGGAGGTCCATGACCCGCACCTCGGGCCGGTCTTCGCTGGACGGCTGGGAAGGGGTTTGCGCCTGGCCGGTGGCGGCGAGCAGCCAGAGGGCGGCGAGGGCGATAAGGCCTCCGCCCAGGCGGCGCCCAAGGGGCCGCTTCCCGGGTGAAAGGTGTCGATCGCTGCCGGCTACAGAGGTCATGCGCGTCTCTTCGCTGCTTTCGCTGCTTGGTGGCTGCTGTTTCCATGAAAACGCAGTTCGCCGGTCCCGGCAATGGAAACCGGCGGTGCCCCCCTTTTCGCCCTGCGCGCCATGCTGCATAGTACGGCGAAGTTCCGCCCCGCCATGCATCGGCCCTGAAGTACCGCGATGACCGCCTCCAACATCCGCCAATATCTGATCCGGCCCCTGATGCTGGCCGTGCTGGTCCAGCCGGCCGCCGCCGCGGGCCTGTTCCAGGGGCTCACCAGCGTGGAAGCCGGCCCCCGGCTGGACGACGACGGCGTGATCCGCCAGCAGGTGGAGCAGGACGAGATGTTTCTGGAGGCGGGCTCCGGCGCGCGTATCCAGCTGCCCACGCAGTGCGTGTCCTCGGCGCTGGTGGCGCGCAGCCAAAGCCGCTTCAACGCCCTGTTTCCGGACACCGAGGGCATGGTGGGCAGCGGCACGATTACCAACGAAGCTGGCCTTACCGTGGAGCGTCTGTTCGGGGCGCCCGGCGGCGCCTACCGTCTGGAGACCGCGTTCAAGGCCCACCGCATCGACCTTTACAGCTACGAGCTCAGCCACCAGGAGACGTTCGGCTCGGCCTTCGACAGCCCGGTGACGGTGAGCGAGCAGCAGGGCTTTAACGTGGATACCCGGCTGAGCCGGTCGTTCGGCGAGCTGGACCTGGCCCTGCGGGTGGAGAACCTGTTCCCGGACCGGCGGCCGGGCATGGTGGCCAGCCCCTATACCATGAAGGCCCACGCGGAACTGGCCACCGGCTTTCAGTACGCCGGCCTGCCGACCCGCCTGAACCTCAACCTGGACCGCTTCGAGGCCCTGGAGCGCGAGCTGGACGCCCGCTACGCCGGCGCCCGCCTGCAGTGGGGCGCCGCCGACCGCACCCGGCTACGGCTGGGCTACCGCCACGACCTGGTCGCCAATCTGGATTCGGTGGCCACCCTGGGGCTGGTGTTCCCGCTGTTCCATGTCTTCGATCTGGATATCTCCGGCACCAAGAATCCCGGCGACGCCTACGGCGTGCTGGCGCGGCTGGCCGCGCCGTTCTCGTTCTAGACCTCCGGAATGCGGAATGAGGTCACCAGCGACTTCAGATGGCTGGCCTGATCCTCCAGCGAGCCGGCCGCGCTGCTGGATTGCTGCACCAGCGCCGCGTTCTGCTGGGTGACCGCGTCCATCTGCGTGACCGCGGTGCTGATCTGCTGAATGCCGCCGATCTGCTCGGTGGTGGCGGAGGCCACGCCGCGCATCAGTTCGGCCAGCTTTTTGATCGACTCCACGGTGCCGTTGAGCGTTTCGCCACTGCGCTGGGTCTGGTCCGCGCAGGTGGTGATCTGCGCGCCGGTGCTTTCCAGCAGGGCACGGATCTCGCCGGCGGAATCCCCGGCCCGGCTGGCCAGCAGCCGCACCTCGCTGGCCACCACCGCGAAACCACGGCCTTTTTCGCCGGCCCGGGCCGCTTCCACGGAAGCGTTCAGGGCAAGGATATTGGTCTGGAACGCAATATCGTCGATGGTGGCGATAATGCCGTTCATCTTCTTCGAACTGGCCACCACCTTTTCCATAAGGTCGATGTTGGCGCGCATCTCCTCACCGCCGTGCTGGGCACTGCGCGACGCCGCGTCCGCGAGCCGGTCGGCCTCGCGGGTATTCTTCTCGTTGTGCTCCGAGGTGGCGCTGATTTCTTCCATGCTGGCGGCGGTCTCCTGCAGCGCGGCGGCCTGCTCCTCGGTGCGGGAGGAGAGGTCCTGGGCGCCCAGGGCGATCTCATTGGCACCGATGTAGACGGTCTCACTGGCGCCGCGCAACGCGGACACCAGCTTGACCAGGGAGTCGCTCATTTCCGCCATGGCGGCCAGCAATTGCGCCGGCTCGTCGCGCCCGCGGGCGACGATGCGCTCGCGCAGGTCCCCTTGAGCAATGCGGCGGGCCACGCCCAGGGCGTCGGCGAGGGGCAGGGTGATGCTGCGGGTGATCACCACCGCCAGGACCGCCGACACCAGCAGCGCCACGGCGGCGAACACCACCAGACCGAGCAGCGCCTGGGTGACCAGCGCCTGCAGCGTGGGGCCCAAGCCGCCGAGATTCTCCATGGCGATGTCATGGATGCCCTGGGCGGCGTCCTCAAGCTGGTAGATGCCCTGCTTGTTCTCGGAAAAGGCCGCGTTGGCGGCGGCGGTGTCCTGGTAGGTGCCGTCCATGATCGCGCCGTAGATGCGGGTGAAATCCGACTCGTAGGCGCCCAGCCCCTCGCGGGCGTCCCGGTAGCGCTGTTGCAGCGCCGGCGCCACCGCCAGTGCCTCGCCTTCATCAAGCACGCTTTTCAGCCGGGTGACGGTGTCGCTCCATTTGCCGAAATAGCCGTTCAGGGCCTGGAAATCCGCCAGATTGATAAAGACGTCCTTTTCATAACGGCGCAGCTCCAGCGCCAGGCGCCGCACCACGCCGGCATTGGACGCCAGGGCGCCGTCGGTCTCCAGCGCCTCGCGGGTGGTGTCCGCGATCCGCGTGACCGAGAACAGGCCGGTGCCCGAGGCGGCCAGCAGAAGCAGCAAAATAACAGCGAAGGCGCCGCCGAGACGGGCGCCGATCTTGAATTGACTAAGCATGAGGGGATACCAGGAATGGCTGTGACAAGGTTTGGGGGTTGTCGGCCCGGCGGGGAAAATCTTTAGCCTTAAAAGAGCGACGTGACCCGGGCTTGAGTCCCGGCCCGGGAATTGGCATGGTTCGTCCACCTAACCGGCCCCGAGCACCCTATGTCCATTGATCTCGATTTCGACCGTGACCACCTCTGGCACCCCTATACCTCCACCTCCAAGCCGCTGCCCACCTACCCGGTGGCGCGCGCCGACGGAGTCCGCCTGGAGCTGGAAGACGGCCGCACGCTGATCGACGGCATGTCGTCCTGGTGGGCGGCGATCCACGGCTACAACCACCCGCGTCTGAACCAGGCGGCCAAGGACCAGATCGACAAAATGGCCCACGTGATGTTCGGTGGCATCACCCACGAGCCGGCGGTGGAGCTGGGCAAGCGCCTGGTGCGGATGACGCCGGAACCGCTCAACAAGGTGTTCCTGGCCGACAGTGGCTCGGTGTCCGTGGAGGTGGCGATCAAGATGGCGCTGCAGTACTGGCTCAGCCAGGGGCAGCCCGAGAAGCACCGTCTGATCGCGCTGCGCAACGGCTACCACGGTGACACCTTCGGGGCCATGGCCACCTGCGACCCGGTCAACGGCATGCACCATCTGTTCAGCAAGGTGCTGCCCAAGCACCTGTTCGCCGACGCGCCTGCGGTGGGCTACCACGACGACTGGGACGAGCGGGATCTGGATTCCCTGCGCGGCCTGCTGGAACAGCACGGCCACGAAGTGGCGGCGGTGATTCTGGAACCGATCGTGCAGGGCGCCGGTGGCATGCGCTTTTACCACCCGGAATACCTGCGCGGCGCACGCCGTCTGTGCGACGAGCACGGCGTACTGCTGATTTTCGACGAAATCGCCACCGGCTTCGGCCGCTCCGGCGAACTGTTCGCCATGGACCACGCCGGTGTCTGCCCGGACATTCTCTGCCTGGGCAAGGCGCTCACCGGCGGCTACATGACCCTGGCGGCGACCCTGTGCAACGACCGCGTGGCCGCCGGCATCTGCGACGGCGAGGCCGGCGTGCTGATGCACGGGCCCACCTTCATGGGCAACCCGCTGGCCTGCGCGGTGGCCAACGCCAGCATCGACGAACTGCTGGAGAGCGACTGGCGCGGCCGCGTGACGGCGATCCAGTCGCAGCTGCGCCGCGAGCTGGAACCGCTGCGCGGCGCCTCCGGCGTCGCCGACGTGCGTGCCCTGGGCGCCATCGGCGTGCTGGAGCTGGAAGAACCCTGCGACGTGGCCGCCACCCAGAAGCTGCTGGTGGAGCAGGGCGTGTGGATCCGGCCGTTCGGCAAGCTGGTCTACATCATGCCGCCGTACGGCATTGAGCCGGACGACCTGAGCCAGCTGACCCGTGCCATGGCGGCGGTGGCGGAACTTTAGGCGTTGACACTTTAAGGGGGGCAGGGCGATGACGTCCGTAACAGCGATCCAATTCCAATCCAAGGGCGTAACCTGTCGAGGCGACCTCTACCTGCCCGACACTGCCGGCCGCGCACCGATCATGGTCATGGCCCACGGCCTGGGCGGCACCCGCAACATGCGGCTGCCGGCCTTCGCCGAGCGGTTCGTGGCCGAGGGCTACGGCTGCCTGCTGTTCGACTATCGTCATTTCGGCGACAGCGACGGCGAACCCCGCCAGCTGCTGGACATCAAAAAGCAGCTCCAGGACTGGAAGGCCGCCATCGAGCACGCCCGTGGCCTCGCGCAGGTGGACCCGGATCGGGTGATCCTGTGGGGCACGTCCTTTTCCGGTGGCCATGTGCTGGCCACCGCCGCCGACGATCCGCGCATCGCGGCGGTGATCTCCCAATGTCCGTTCACCGACGGGCTGGCGTCGACCCTGGCCACGGAACCGCTGGTCTCCGCGAAACTCACGGCCAAGGCGCTGCGCGATCGCCTTGGCGCCTTGGTGGGCGCCGCCCCGGTGATGGTCGCCGTGGCCGGGCGCCCCGGCGACACCGCGCTGATGACGGCACCGGACGTCTGGGACGGGTACATGAACCTGGTTCCCGAGGGCGCCCGGATTCGCAATGAAGCCGCCGCGCGCGTCGCCCTGGACATTATCCGCTATCATCCGGGCCGCAAGGCCGCCGGCATACGGGCACCGGTGTTCTTCTGCGTGTGTGACAACGACACCGTGGCGCCGGCCAAACAGACACTCCGCCACGCGAGCCGCGTGCCGCGCCATGAGATCAGGCGGTATCAGGCGGGGCATTTCGAGATCTATGTGGGCGAGGCGTTCGAGCAGGTGGTGGCGGACCAGATCGAGTTTCTGAAAGCGCATTGCCCGCCACGGGAAACACCGGAAGCCTGAGCGAGCCCGACGAACGAAGCCCCGGATGCAAAGGGAAGCCCCGGGGCTTGGATTCATACCTGTTCGATTCGTTATCTTCTATTTAACATAATATACATTACACGTAGTAATGAATCTGGGCCGGTGGGACGAAGCGCTCTCAGAATCCCCGTCCTTTCGGCGGTTCCAGCTTGTCCCCGGGACCGCCCCCAGGCCGGTGCCGGGTCTGCACTGCGAGCGTTCCGCTCGACAGGTTGCGGACTTCATATGACGAAACTTAAGGACGCACCATTAGACGGCGATTCCATATAAATCATTGGCTTGGAAAGCATACCTGAGGTCGTTTCTATTTTATTAGCGGGTGACATTCGCCGGCCTTCGCGGGTCTTTCATGGCAAACCATTAGGCTTGGGCTGTCCGCTTGACCTGTTTCCGGCGGGCTGCGTTAATGCGGCCGCCGCCGATAAAGGGAATCATTGTCGTTTATGATGGTCCACTCCCTGGGCGACTCACCACACCGAAATCATTGGGGGTAACGGTACGGATGCGCGATTGCGACATTGCAGGGCTGGCCGGCGTTCTGGACGCCCGGCGTCTATTTTTCGGGCTGGCCGGGTTGCTGGCGCTGCTCGCATTCGAGCCGGCGGCCGCCCGGGAGCCGGTTTCCCTGGTGACGGTGGAATCCCGCCAGCTTGAAGAGCGCCTGCCGCTCACCGGTACCCTGACGGCCAAGCGCGCCGCCCTGCTTTCCACCTCGGTGTCCGGCCTGGTGACCGTCCTTAATGTGGACCTGGGCGACCGCATGGAACAGGGCGACGTGCTGCTGGAGCTGGATTCGGAGCTGAACCGCCTGGCCCTGGAGGGCGCCCGCGCCGCCGCCGCCGAGGCGGAAGCCACCCTGGCGGACGCCCGCCGGCGCCTGGAGGAAGCCAGCACCCTGGCGGCCCGCCAGAGCATCGCCGCCACCCAGGTGCGCGGCCTGGAATCCGAGGTGGAGGTGGCCCGTTCCTCCCTGGCCGGTGCCCGCGCCGAGGCGCGCCGGCAAAGCGCCCTGCTCGCCCGCCATTCCTTGAAAGCCCCGTTCGACGGCGTGATCAGCCAGAAGCAGACCGAAGTCGGTGAGTGGGTGACGCCGGGCACCTCGGTGCTGGAGCTGGTCAGCCTGGAGGATCTGCGCGCCGATCTTTCGGTGCCGCAGGAGTATTTCCCGCGGGTGTCCAAGAACGACCGGCTGGAAGTGCGGCTGGGCGGCGACAGCGGCCCGGCCTACCCGGCCACCATTTCCGCCATCGTGCCGGTGAACGATCCCAGCGCCCGGACCTTCCTGGTGCGCGCGCAGCTGGAGTCGCCGCCGGCGATGACGCCGGGCATGTCGGTGCGCGCCACTCTCTTCCTGCAGGGCGATGAGGCCAGCCTGGCGGTGCCCCGGGACGCTCTGGTGCGCTACCCGGACGGCCGGGTGTCGGTGTGGCTGGCGGAGGAAGGCGACGACGGCCTGGTGGCGCGCGAGCAGCGCATCCGCATTGGCGACGGGCTGGCCGACCTGGTCACCGTGAAGGAAGGGTTGTCTGCCGGCGACCGGGTGGTGGTGCGCGGCAACGAAAGCCTGACCGACGGCCGCGCGCTGCGGGTGTCCGAATGAGGTCTCGCCGTGTTTGAAAAGATTGTACGCAACGGCACCCTGATGACCGTGGTGGTGCTGATCATCACCATTCTCGGCGTGCTGGCGGCGCTGCGCATTCCGGTGCAGATGATTCCCGATCTGGAAGTACGCACCATCACGGTCCAGACCAGCTGGCCCGGCGCCACGCCCCAGGACGTGGAAAAAGAGATTCTGATCGAGCAGGAAGAATACCTGCGCAATATTCCCAATCTGCGCCGTCTCACCGCCACCGCCCGCAGCGGCGACGCGGAGATCGAGCTGGAATTTCCGTTCGGCGTGGACATCACCGAGACGCTGATCCGCGTTAATAACGCGCTCAGCCAGGTGCCCTCCTACCCGGACAACGTGGACCAGCCGCGCATTCTGTCCACCTCGTTCTCCGCCAATGCGTTCATGTACTACCGGGTCTCGCCCCAGGAGGGCAATCCCAAGGACCTGGACATGGACATGATGCGGGACTTCATCGACGACAACGTGCGCACCCGCATGGAGAGTGTCGACGGCGTCTCCCAGGTGGAGCTGCGCGGCGGTGCCGAGCGGCAGATCCGCGTGCTGCTGGACCCGCAAAAGCTGGCGGAGCGCGGCTTCACGGTGACGCAGGTGCGCGAGGCGCTGCTGAGCCGCAACCAGGACGTGTCCGGCGGTGAAGTGGACAGCGGCAAGCGGCGTTATCTGCTGCGCACCGTGGGGCGTTTCGACCAGGTGCCGCAGTTGCTGGACCTGATTCTGGAGCGCCGCGAGGACAGCGTCACCCGCCTGCGCGACGTGGCCACCGTGGAGCTGGACCATTTCCCGGTGCGCGCCGAGTCGTTCGTCAACGGCGAGCCGGTGATCAGCCTGGCGGTGCGCCGCGAGACCGGCTCCAACGTGATCGACATCAAGTACGCCATGTTCGATCAGGTGGACCTGATCAATAAGGAGATGCTGGAACCCGCCGGCATGCGCATGTCGCTGATCTCCGACGACGTGCGCTATGTGGAAGCCTCGGTGGCCAATGTCTGGACCAACCTGGCGATCGGCGCGGCCTTCGCCACCCTGGTGATGTTCCTGTTCCTGCGTTCGGTGCGGGTCACCGCCGTGGGCGTGGTGGGCATTCCGATCTGTACCATCGCCGCCTTCCTGGGCCTGTTGCTGGCCGGGCGCACCATCAATGTGATCTCCCTGGCCGGGGTGGCGTTCGCCATCGGCATGACGCTGGATAATTCCATCGTTGTGCTGGAGAGCATCGAGATCGAGCGGCGCAAGGGGCTGGACCGGTTCCGCGCTTCGGTGGAGGGCATCCGCAAGGTGTGGCCGGCGGTGTTCGCCTCCACCATGACCACGGTGCTGGTGTTCCTGCCGGTGGTGTTCATCTCCCAGGAAGCCGGGCAGCTCTATTCCGACATCGCCATCGCCGTGTCCGCGTCGATCCTGATCTCCATGCTGGTGGCGATGACCGTGATTCCGACCCTGGCGGCGCGGCTCGATTTCGGCGCCGTGTTCGACCACGACGGCCAGGACAGCGGCTGGCTGCGGCGCGTGCACGGCGTCTCCCACTGGCTCAGCGCCACCGCGCCCCGGCGCCTGGCCACCATCGCCGCCACGGTCACCGGTGGCGCCCTGGTGCTGGTGCTGCTCACCCCGCCGGCGGAGTACCTGCCCGAAGGCGAGGAAGCCAAAACCTTCGCCTCCATGAACGCGCCGCCGGGCTACAACCTGAACGCCATGGTGGAGATCGGCAAGGAGGTCCAGGCCCACTTCCTGCCGCTGGTGGACGCCGACCCGGCCGCCTGGGAGCGCGGCGAACTGCCGGCGCCGCCGATCCGCTACCTGAACCTGTCCATCGAGGCCCAGAGCCTGCGCATCATCGCCGAGCCGGTAGATCCGGATCATATGGAAGCGCTGATGGACTCGCTCACCGAATACTACGAGCGCTACCCGGGCATGCGCGCCTTCGCCGCGCGCGGCTCGATCATTTCCAGCAACGATGGCGGCACCCGCAGCGTCAATCTGGATATCTCCGGCAACGACCTGGCCACTCTTTATGAGGTGGCGCAAACCGCCTACCGGCGCGCCGAAGAGGTGTTCGACAACCCGCGCATCCAGAGCCAGCCGGCCAGCCTGTCCCTGGCCCAGCCGCTGCTCGAGGTGCGCCCGGACTGGGAGAGAGCCGCCGAGCTGGGCATGGGCGCCGGCGACATCGGCTTCACCGTGGCGGCGCTCACCGACGGCGCCTTCATGGACGAGTTCTTCCTCGGCGACGACAAGGTCGACATCTACGCCTACAGCAACGCCGGCGTGGATCCGGACCTGGCCGCCCTGCCCTCGCTTCCGGTGCACACGCCGCAGGGCGCCACCGTGCCGCTGTCGTCGGTGGCGCGGCTGGTGGAAACCGTGGACACCAGCAGCGTGCGCCGGGTCAACGGTCGCCGCACGGTGACCCTGAACATTATTCCGCCGCGCTCCGTGGCGCTGGAGACCGGCGTCGCCATGGTTCGCAACGACGTGATCGGCGCCCTGCGCGAGGCCGGCGAGATCCCGGCGGAGGTCAACGTGGATATCTCCGGCGCCAGCGACCAGCTGCAGGCCACCCAGGAGGCCCTGGGCGGCAACTATGTGGTGGCGGTGTTGCTGGTCTATTTGCTGCTGGTGGCGATCTTCACCCACTGGGGCTACCCGCTGCTGATCATGACCACCATTCCGGTGGGCATCGCCAGCGGCATCCTGGGTCTGGCGCTGTTGAACGGCCTGGGTGAACTGATGCCATTGCTGGGCCTGCCCGGCTTCAGCCAGCCGTTCGACATGATCTCCATGCTCGGCTTTTTGATTCTGATGGGCACGGTGGTCAACAACCCGATCCTGATCGTGCACGAGGCGCTCACCAACCGGCGCGGAGGCATGGCGGTGGCCGAATCGGTCAGCGAGGCGGTGCGCTCGCGGCTGCGGCCCATCGCCATGACCACCATCACCACGGTGTGCGGGCTGGCGCCGCTGGTGCTGATCCCCGGCGAAGGCACCGAGCTGTACCGCGGCGTCGGCGCCATCGTGCTGTTCGGCCTGCTGGGCACCGCCATCGTCACCGTCACCTTCCTGCCCGCGCTCACCGCCACGGTGTTGCGCCTCACCGAGCGCCGCGCCGCCTCATCTTGATGCAGGTCAATAGACCGCCCCTTCCGCGCTGCTACCTTTGCAGCCGCCTGAAACCGGAAGGGAAACATCATGCGAGATGGCAACGGCACGCCGTACCACTACCGAGTGGTACGGCAATTCACGGTGGCCACCGTGGTCTGGGGAGTGGTGGGGATGCTGGTCGGCGTGTGGATCGCCGCGCAGCTTGCCTGGCCCGCCCTTAATTTCAATCTGCCCTGGTTGAGCTTCGGCCGCCTGCGGCCGCTACACACCAATGCGGTGATCTTCGCCTTCGGCGGCTGCGCGCTGATCGGCACCTCGCTGTACGTGGTGCAGCGCACCTGTGAAACCCGCCTCGCCTTCCCGCGCCTGGCCGCCTTTGTGTTCTGGGGCTACCAGGCGGTGATCGTGCTGGCGGCGATCACTTTGCCGCTGGGCTTCACCAGCACCAAGGAATACGCCGAGCTGGAATGGCCCATCGACATCCTCCTGGCGGTGGTGTGGGTGGCCTACGCGGTGGTGTTCTTCGCCACCATCGCCCGGCGGCGCACCAGCCATATTTACGTGGCCAACTGGTTCTACGGCGCCTTCATCATCACCATCGCGCTGCTGCATATCGTAAACAGCGCCGCCATCCCGGTGTCGCTGACCAAGTCCTATTCCGCCTACGGCGGCGCCATCGACGCCATGGTGCAGTGGTGGTACGGCCACAACGCGGTGGGCTTTTTCCTGACCGCCGGCTTCCTCGGCATGATGTACTACTACGTGCCGGTGCAGGCGCAGCGCCCGATCTACTCCTACCGGCTGTCGATCGTGCATTTCTGGGCGCTGATCGCCGTGTACATGTGGGCCGGCCCCCACCATCTGCACTACTCCAGCCTGCCCGACTGGGCGCAATCCGTGGGCATGGTGTTCTCCATCGTGCTGCTGGCGCCCAGCTGGGGCGGCATGATCAACGGTGTCATGACCCTCTCCGGCGCCTGGCACAAGCTGCGCACCGACCCGATCATCCGCTTCCTGATCGTCGCCCTGTCGTTCTACGGCATGAGCACCTTCGAAGGCCCGATGATGTCGATCAAGACCGTCAACGCGCTCAGCCACAACACCGACTGGACCATCGGCCATGTGCACTCCGGCGCGCTCGGCTGGGTGGCGATGATCACCTTCGGCGCCGTCTATGTGATGACGCCGCGGCTGTTCGACCGCCGCCGGATGTTCTCGGTGGGCTGGATCAACGTGCACTTCTGGCTCTCCACCATCGGCACGGTGCTCTACATCGCCGCCATGTGGGTATCCGGGATCATGCAGGGGCTGATGTGGCGGGCGGTCAACGACGACGGCACGCTCACCTACAACTTCATTCAGGAGCTCTCCGAACGCCAGCCGTTCTACATCGTGCGGTTGCTGGGCGGCGTCATCTTCCTCGCCGGCACCCTGCTGATGGCGGTGAACGTCTGGCGCACGGTGCGCGGCGACCGTGACGACAACGGCGACCTTAATGTCCTCCGGGAGGCGGCGTAACCATGGCCAATCACCACGCGGTTATTGAAAAGAACATCGGCCTGATGATCGTTCTGATCCTGGTGGCGGTGAGCTTCGGCGGCCTGGCGGAAATCGTGCCGCTGTTCTGGCAGAAAGCCACCACCGAACCGATCTCCACCCTGCGCCCCTACTCCGCCCTGGAGATGGCCGGCCGGGACGTGTACATCCGCGAAGGCTGCCACGTTTGCCATACGCAGATGGTACGGCCGCTGCGCGCGGAAACCGAACGCTTCGGCGATTACACCGTGGCCGGCGAGGACGTCTGGGAGCATCCGTTCCTGTGGGGCTCGAAACGCACCGGGCCGGACCTGGACCGGGTCGGCCTGCGGCCGATCACCGAACAGTGGCACCGCGAGCATCTGCGTGATCCGCGCGCGCTGGTGCCGGAATCCAACATGCCGGCTTACCCCTGGCTGCAGCACGCCACGGTGGACTGGTCGACCATGGCGCGCACGCTGACCGTGTTCCAGCGCCATTTCGGGGTGCCGTACAGCGACCAGGACATCGAAGAGCAGATGGCCAAGGTCAATGGCGAGTGGGCGGACGCCACCGAGGAAGACGCCCTGGTGGCCTACCTGCTGTCCCTGGGCCAGGCCCGGCGGGAGCAGCGCCAATGAACTACCACGCCGTGATCACCGTGATCTTCTTTATCGCCTTTATCGCCCTGGTGGCCTGGGTGTACCGGCCCGGCCGCAAGCGCGACTACCAGAAACTGGGGGAGATTCCGCTGCGCACCGACAGCCACGGTCGCCGGAACCCGAAAGGAGACCGCCCATGAGCGACTTCTGGAGCGTTTACATCATCGCCATCGTGGTGCTCAACCTGGTCGGTTGCGCCTTTCTGTTGTTCGCCAACCTGCGCATGACGCCGGAGGAAACCCGCAGCGACACCACCGGCCACAGCTTCGACGGCATCCAGGAACGCAACCAGCCGCTGCCGCGCTGGTGGCTCTACCTGTTCGTGCTGACCCTGCTGTTCTCGGTGGTCTATCTGGTGCTGTACCCGGGGCTGGGCCGGTTCGGCGGGCTGCTTAACTGGAGCAGCGTGGGCCAGTGGCAGGAAGAGGTGGACTGGGTGGAAAAACAGACCGCGCCGCTGTTCGAGCAGTTCGCCAAGGTGCCCATCGAGGAGCTGCACGCCTACCCGGAGACCCGCGACGTGGGCGGCCGCCTGTTCGCCAACAACTGCGCCCTGTGCCACGGCTCGGACGCCCGCGGCGCCAAGGGCTACCCGAACCTGACCGACGACGACTGGCTCTACGGCGGCAGCGCCGACGCCATTCTCACCAGCATCCGCGACGGCCGCCACGGGCAGATGCCGCCCATGGCCGCCGCCGTCGGCGGCACCGACCAGGCGGTGCGGGACATGGCGCTGTACGTGCAGAGCCTGAGCCGCCCGTCGATGACCGACCAGCCCGAGGTGGCCGCATCGGTGGCCCGCGCCGAGCCGCGCTTCGCGGTGTGCGCCGCCTGCCACGGGCAGGACGCGCGCGGCAACCAGGCCCTCGGCGCGCCCAATCTGACCGACGGCATCTGGCTGCACGGGGCGCGCCTGGAGGACATCGAAACCACCATCCGGGAAGGCCGCAGCGGGCGGATGCCGCCGCATGAGTCCGTGCTCAGCGAAGAGCGTCTGCATGTGCTGGCCGCCTACGTTTACGGGCTGTCGCAACCATGAATTCCGGCCGTATTCCCAGCCAGGATCTCAGCCCGGACGGCGGTTCCGGGCTGTACGCCAAGCGCCGGCGCATCCAGATCAAGGATGTGAAGGGCCATTACCAGCGCCTGCGCGACACCAGCGTGCGTCTGGTGGTGGCGCTCTATCTGGTGCTGCCCTGGCTGACCTGGAACGGGCGCCAGGCGATCCTGTTCGATCTGCCGGAACGCCGTTTCCATATCTTCGGCGTCACCTTCTGGCCGCAGGACTTTTTGTTCCTGGCCTGGGCGCTGATCATCGCCGCGCTGGGTCTGTTTTTCGTCACGGTGTTCGCCGGGCGGGTCTACTGCGGCTATGTCTGCCCGCAAACCGCCTGGACCCGACTGTTCATGGCCATCGAACAGCGCTGCGAAGGCGACCGCCACCAGCGTCTGAAATGGGACCGCGCGCCCTGGGGCGCGGAGAAACTCCTGCGGCGCGGCCTGAAACACGTGCTGTGGCTGGCCCTGGCGCTGGCCACCGGCGTCACCTTCGTCGGCTATTTCACCCCCATCCGCGAGCTACTGCCGGCCCTGGTCAGCGGCGAGGTGGGCGGCTGGACGCTATTCTGGTCCGGCTTTTTCACCGTCGCCACCTACGGCAACGCCGGCTTTATGCGCGAGCAGGTTTGTCTGTACATGTGCCCCTACGCCCGCTTCCAGAGCGTCATGTTCGACCGCGACACCCTGGTGGTGTCCTACGACCGGGCCCGGGGTGAACCGCGCCGGCGCGGCGCGCGCAAATCATCCGGCCAGGAGCCGGCCGGCGACTGCGTGGACTGCGGGCTGTGCGTGCAGGTCTGCCCCACCGGCATCGATATCCGCGACGGGCTGCAGTACGAGTGCATCACCTGCGCCGCCTGCGTGGACGCCTGCGACCAGGTGATGGCACGGATCGGCCGGCCCCGCGGGCTGATCGACTACACCACCGAAAACACCCTGAACGGCCGGCGCAGCCGGGTTCTGCGGCCGCGCCTGATCGGCTACGGGCTGGTGATGGTGCTGATGATGGGCTGGTTCGCCGCCGGCCTGGTCCAGCGGGTGCCGCTGCAGGTGGACGTGCTGCGTGACCGCAACCAACTCTACCGGCTCACCGCCGACGGGCGCATCGAGAACAGCTACCGGCTGGAGATTCTCAACAAGGACCAGCAGGCCCACGACTACCGGCTCAGCCTGGACGCGCCGGAGGGCCTCACCCTGGTGCAGGGCAACCCCACCTTTACCCTCGCCGGCGGCGAGCACCGCAGCCTGCCGGTCACCGTCAGCGGCGACCCCTACGCCGGCGAGGTGCGCTCCGCCACCGTTCGCTTCCGGGTACGCAGCAGCGAGCCCCGTTCCACTATGGAGACCACCCATGAGGCACGTTTCATCGCGCCCTGATCCCGAGCGCCCCTGGTACCGCCACGGGCTGGTATGGCTGGTGATCGCGCTGCCGGCGGCGTCGGTGGTGGGCGGCCTGGCCACCCTGGCGATCGCCATCACCCACGCCGACGCCACCGTGGCCGATCACTGGTACCAGGACGGCAAGGCGATCAACCGGTCGCTGGAAGAGGAGCGGCGCGCGGAATTTCTCGGCCTGCGGCTGGAAATCGACCGGGCCCGGGGTATCCGGTTGCGCAGCGAAACCGCCCTGCCCTGGCCGGACCAGCTGGACGTCACCCTGCGCCATCCGGTGTTCGCCGAGCGCGACCGGCAGCTGCGCCTGAGCCATCGCGGTGACGGCGGCTACGGCCCGGCGGACCCGATGCCCGCCGGCGGCGACTGGACGGTGACGGTGAGTCCGCCGGACGGCCGCTGGCGGCTGAGCCGGCGGGTGGACCTGGACGCCGGGATTGTCCACATCGGCACCCGGGCGGGGTCCGGATGAGCAGCGCCTGCGCCCACTGCGGCGAACCGGCGGCGCCTGAGCTTTACGTGGAACAGGACGCGCAACGGCTGCCGGTCTGTTGCCCGGGGTGCGCCGGCGCGATGACGCTGGTCCATGAGCTGGGCCTCGACAACTACTACCGCCTGCGCACCGGCCGGGCGCGGCCCCACGGCGGGGACGAGCCGGGCGAACGGGAGCGCAATCTGGCGCTGTTCCGAATGCCGGAGCTGCTCGCCGAGCATGAAAGCGTGACGGACGAGGGACGGCGCCTGACGCTCTCCCTGTCCGGCCTGAACTGCGCCGCCTGTTGCTGGTTGATCGAAAAGGCGGCGGCGGACATCCCTGGGGTGGTGTCCGTGGGCACCGACCTGGCGGCCATGGAACTGACCCTGGTGTACCGGCGCGCGGATGCCCCCGCCGCCGTCGCCGAGCGCCTCGACCGGCTCGGCTACGGAGTGGCGCTGCCGGGCGATCCCCGTGGCCGGGCGCTGCGCCGCCGCGAGCAACGCCGGCTGCTCGGCCGCCTGGCCCTGGCGGGCATCGGCGCCATGCAGGCGATGATGTACTCCGCCGCCCTGTACATCGGCGCGTTCGACGACGGCGACCAGGTCTATCAGTGGCTGTTCCGGCTGGTGGGCCTGCTGATCGCCACGCCGGTGGTGTTCTACGCCGGCTGGCCGTTCTTTCAGGGCGCCTGGCGCGGCCTGCGCGCCGGCAGCCCGGGCATGGACCTGCCGGTGGCACTGGCGTTGTCGCTGGCCTGGGGCGGTTCGGTGGTGAACATGGTACTGGGCGGCGAGCACGTGTATTTCGATTCCGCCGCCATGTTCGTGTTCTTCCTGTTGCTGAGCCGCTGGTTGGAGCAACGCCAGCGCCACCGGGTCGGCGCCGCCTGGCAGCAGCTCAAGGACGCCCTGCCCCTGCTGGTGCGTCGAAGCACGGACGGCGACGAGCAGTGGGTGACGAGCCGGCGGGTGGTGGCCGGCGACCTGCTGCGGCTCGGCCAGGGGGAAGTGCTGCCGGTGGACGCGGTGGTGGTGGAAGGCCAGGGGCAGGTGGCGCAGGCCGCGCTCACCGGCGAACCGCTGCCCTGCCACCGTGGCCCCGGCGACGCCGTCCAGGCGGGCGGGCGTCTGTTGGAGGGCACGCTGCTGGTGCGCGCCGCCGGGCCGGTGGGCGACAGCCTGGTGGCCCGGATCGCCGACCAGGTCGCCCGGGCCCGGTCCGAGCCGCCCCCGATGGTGCGGGACTGGCGCCGGGTGGCGCCGCTGTTCACGGTGGCGGTGCTGGCCCTGGCGGCGCTCACCTTCGGCCTGCACTGGGCCGCCGGGCCGGCGCGGGCGTTCGAGCACGCGCTGGCGGTGCTGGTGGTCACCTGCCCCTGCGCGCTGGCCCTGGCGGTGCCGCTCAGCGTTTCCGGCGGGCTGGGCGCGGCGCTGCGCCACGGCGTTCTGGTGGCGTCCCCGGGGCAGCTGCTGGCCGTCACCGGCCTGCGCGGCGTGCTCTTCGACAAGACCGGCACGCTCACCAGCGGTCACTTCCGGGTGATCCGGCATCAACCTCTCGGCGACGGCGGCCACAGCGAGGCGGTGTTGCTGTCGATCGCCGCCGCCCTGGAACGCCACCACCCCCACCCGCTGGCGCGCGCCTTTGACGCCTACCCCGACGACCCGGCGCTGGCGGATGCGGAGGTCCTGCATCAGGGTGCCCGGGGGCGCCGCCTCGGCGTGCTCTGGCGCATCGGCCCGGACGCCTTCGACGACGCCGGCAACGCGGCCACCCGGGGCGCTACCCGCCTGCTTCTGTATGAAAACGAGCAGCCACGCCTGCGCCTGTGGCTCAGCGACGAACCGCGCCCGGAAGCGGCGGCGGTGACCCGCGCCCTGGGCGCGCAAGGATGGCGCCTGCGCCTGGCCAGCGGCGACGGCGAAGGCGCCGTGGCCACGCTGGCCGACACCCTGGGCCTGGACGACTGGCGCGCCCGCCAGACCCCGGAGCAAAAAAAGGCCTGGCTGGAACGGCTGGCCGCCGAGGAAGGCCCGCAGATGATGGTCGGCGACGGCATCAATGACGCCCCCGCCCTGCTGGCGGCCTCGGTGTCGGTGGCCACGGCGGACGCCAGCGCCCTGGCCCGTAAAGCCGCCGGTCTCTATCTGCTCAAGCCGGGCCTGGCGCCGTTGGCCGCGCTGCCGGCCCTGGCCCGCCGCGTGCGCCGCGGCATCCGTCAGAACCTGACCTGGGCGCTGGCCTACAACCTGACCGCCGTGCCGCTGGCGGTGGCCGGGTTGGTGCCGCCCTGGGCCGCCGCGCTGGGCATGTCGGCCAGCTCGCTGCTGGTCACCGTCAACGCATCGAGGATCGCCCGATGGCCATCATCATCCTCCTGATCCCGCTCGCCTTGCTGTTCCTGGGCCTGGCGCTGTGGGCGCTGTTCTGGGCCATCAACCGGGGCCAGTTCGAGGATCTGGAGCACCAGGCTTGGCGCGTGGTGTTCGAGGACCGCGACCGTGATTGAACTGATGCTGCCGCACCTGAGCGCCGCCGCGCTGCTGGCGGTGGCCGGCGCCGCACACTGCGTGGGTATGTGCGGCGGCATCGGCACCGCCCTCACCTTCACGGTGCCCGCCGCCCGGCGTGAGGGCCTGCGTCTGTGGGGCTGGCAGCTGCTGTTCGGCGTCGGGCGCATCGGCGGCTACGCGGCGTTGGGCGCGGTGGCCGGCGGGCTGGGCAACGGGCTGCTGCGCGCCCTGCCGTGGCAGGGCCCGGCCTGGCCGGCGCTGTTTTCCGGCGCCCTGATGCTGCTGCTGTCGATCCACTTTCTCACCGGCGGCGGGCTGCTGCGTCGGCTGGAACGGCCCGGCGCGGCGGTCTGGCGCCGATTGCAGCCGCTGGTGCGGCGCCTGTTGCCGGTGGATCGCCCCGCCAAGGCGTTGATGCTGGGCGCACTGTGGGGCTTTCTGCCCTGTGGTCTGGTCTATTCCGCGCTGCTGCTCGCGGCCAGCAGCGCCAGCGTGGTCGGCGGGCTGCTGGTGATGACGGTCTTCGGGGCCCTGACCCTGGCCCCGGTGGCCGCCGGCGGGGTGCTGGGCGGCCAGATGCGCCGGTTCCACGGGGTCCGGGGACGCCGGGTGGCCGCCGCCCTGGGCCTGCTGCTGGGGGCGATGTTCCTGGCCCAGGGGCTGGCGCCGGGGTCGCTGCACCGCTGGGCGGTGTTCTGCGGCCTGGCCTGAATCACGCCGGGCGTTGATCCATATCAATATTGGCGGGCGGCAACACTGAGACCATACCCCGGTCTACGTTTGGAGCAGCCCCCATGACCGTCTGGAACCCGGACCTGATTCGCCAATACGGCGGCCCCGGCGCCCGCTACACCTCCTACCCGGCGGCTACCCGGTTCCATGAAGAAGTGAGCCTCGGCGACGTTCAGCGCTCCGTGGCGGCGGGCAACCGCGCCCACCGCAATCTGTCCCTGTATTGTCATATCCCGTTCTGCGCGTCGGTTTGCTACTACTGCGCCTGTAACCGGGTGATCACCGCCAACCGCGAGCGCGCCCTGCCCTACATCGCCCATCTGAAAACCGAGATCCGGCAGAAGGCGGCGCTGATCGACCGGCAAAGGCCGGTGGTCCAGATGCATTGGGGCGGTGGCACGCCGACGTTTCTGAGCGACGCGCAAATCACCGAGCTGGTGTACGAGCTGGCGCGCTATTTTCATCTTCTCGAGGACGACCGGGGCGACTACGCCATCGAAATCGATCCGCGCACGGTCGACCGCGCGCGGCTGGGGCTGCTGCGCGGGCTGGGCTTCAACCGCCTGAGCCTGGGGGTGCAGGACCTCGACCCGCGGGTGCAGCAAGCGGTGAACCGGGTGCAGCCGGTGGCGATGATCCGCCGGGCGTTCGAGGACGCACGGGCCTTCGATTTTCATTCCATCAACGCGGACCTGATCTACGGCCTGCCCTGGCAGAGTGAAACCAGCCTGGCCCATTCGCTGGAGCAGTTGATCGCGCTGCGGCCGGAGCGCATCTCCCTGTACAACTACGCCCACCTGCCGGCGCGCTTCAAAATCCAGCGCCAGATACCGGAGCGCACCCTGCCCAGCCCCGAAGAGAAGCTGGCGATGCTGGTGCGCGCCGGCGGCATGCTGCAGGAGGCGGGCTACGAACTGATCGGCATGGACCACTTCGCCCTGCCCGACGACGACCTGGCCCGCGCCCGCCGCGAAGGCACCCTGCACCGCAACTTTCAGGGCTACACCCTGCACGGCGATGCCGATCTGATCGGCTTCGGGGTGAGCGCGATCAGCGATCTGCACGACCTGTACGCACAGGCGCCGAAACGCATCGAGGACTGGCAGGACAGCGTCGCCAAAGGCGACTGGCCCCTGGAGCGCGGCTATCTGCTTAACCGCGACGACCGCCTGCGGCGCTGGGTGATCATCGGTTTTCTCTGCCAGCTGCGCCTGGATCTGGCCGAGTTCCGGCAGGTGTGGGGGGTCGATTTCGTCGATTACTTCAACGACGTCCTGCCGCAACTGGCGGTGTTCGAAAAGCAGGGGCTGATCGCCATGCAGGACAGCGCCCTGGTGATCACGGACGCGGGGCGTCTGGTCGCCCGGGCGTTGGTGATGCCCTTCGATAATCACCGGGACCCGACGGCCGGCGAGCGCTTCAGCCGGATTATCTAATAAATTTTATAGGCCCTATAATGAACCAAGCCGCTTCCTTGCTACGTAGCCCGCCCGAAGGGGGGATCATGACACGCAGTGTATCCTGCAACCAATGCAGCCTGAGCCCGATCTGCCTGCCGCTGGCCGTCGCGCCGGATCAGCTGGAAGAGCTCGATCGCATCATGCAACGCGGCCGCCCGCTGAAGCGCGGCGAGCATCTGTTCCGCGCCGCCGACGACTTCCACGCGGTCTACGCGGTGCGCTCCGGCGCCCTCAAGACCTACGCGGTGTCCGACGACGGCGACGAACAGGTGACCGGCTTCTATCTGCCCGGCGAGATCGTCGGCATGGACGGTATCAGCACCGCCCGCCATCTGAGCAACGCCAAGGCGCTGGAAACCGCCACCGTTTGCGAGATCCCCTTTCACCGGCTTGAAGACCTGTCGCAGCGCATCCCGTCTCTTCAGCACCACTTTTTCGGGCTGATGAGCAACGAGATCCGCGCCGACCGCGAGCTTCATATGCTGCTCAGCAAAAAGAGCGCGGACGACCGGGTGGCGTCGCTGCTGCTGTCCCTGGCGGCCCGGCAACAACGCCGGGGCCTGAGCGCCAAGCGTTTCCGCCTGCCCATGTCGCGCTACGACATCGCCAACTATCTGGGGCTGGCGGTGGAAACCGTGAGCCGGATTTTTACCCGTTTTCAGCAACAGAAAACCCTGTGGGTCGACGGCCGTGAAGTGGAAATTCTCGACCGCGAGACGCTGTGCGGCAGCGGCCGCCTGGGTGTGGAGGCCTGATCATGAGCAATGCTATGGACGGTAACGGTATTCTGGTTTTTCTCGACCGCGATCTGAAAGCGCCGCAGCCGGCGCTGACCAAGGGCCTGAAGCTGGCGCGCGCCGCCGGCCTGCCGTTGACGGTGATGGTCAACAGCGACTCGGCGGCGATGCGCCGGGCGGTGGGCCTGGACGAGGAACGGCGGCAGGCGGCGGAGAAACAGATTCGAAAGGCCTGGGACAAACGCATCGACGCGCTGTGCGGCGACCACCAGGTGGACAAGCGCATCGTCTCCTCCCGGGACAGCGAACAGGCGCTGCGGGACACGGTCCGCGACTGCCGCCCGGTGCTCAGCGTGGTGCACACCAGCGAGGAAGGCCGGCTGCGCCGCCATTTGTTCACGCCCCGCGACTGGCTGCTGATTCGCCATGCCCCCGGCGCGGTGCTGTGCGTGCATTCCGACCCCTGGAACGACACGCCCCGGTTCACCGTGGCGGTGGAGCCGGAACAGTATGAAGGCGGTCTGGACGACCGGGTGATCGGCGCCGCCGGTTATTGGTGCGAGCAGATGCACGGCGAGCTGGAGGCGGTGCATGTTCTGGAGCACCCGGACGAAACCCTGCTGCTGGTGGCCGGCGAAGCCCTGCCGGAATACGCCGCCAGCGCCGCCAACATTCGCGATTACCATCAGAAAGCGCTGGACGCGTTCGCCGGGCGCCACGCCCTGCCCAAGGACCGCGCCACCCTGCTGGAAGGGCCGGTATCACGGACCCTGGCGGGCTACTGCGAGGAACAGGGCAGCGACTGCCTGGTGGTGGGCACGGTGCGCCGCAACCCGGTGGAGCGGTTACTGCTGGGCGCCACCGCCGAAGGGCTTCTCACCCGTGCCGGCTGTGACGTGATGGTGGTCAAGCCGGACGACTTCGAGTCCGACTGGTTGTAACCCTCCGGCGGCCAAGGGAGGGGCTCAGGCGGCCCCTTCCGCGCGCCGGAACACCGGCTTGGTGTCGGTGGAAGCCGCCTTGTCGTAGCGGTAGCCGGCGACCCGGAACTTGTTCAATTGCGCCGGCGTTTCAATCCCTTCCTGCAGAATCCAGGCGGCCATCAGCCCCCGGGCCTTCTTGGCGTAGAAACTGATCACCTTGTATTTGCCGTTCTTCTCGTCCTGAAACACCGGTTCGATCACCGGCCCGGGCAGCTGCTCGGTGCGCACCGATTTGAAGTACTCATTGGACGCCAGGTTCACCAGCACCTCGGTGCCGGCCGCCTTCATGTCTTTTTTCAGCTGTGCGGTGATAATGTCGCCCCAGAACTGGTAGAGATCCTTGCCGCGCTCATTGTCCAGGCGGGTGCCCATTTCCAGCCGGTAGGGCTGCATCAGATCCAGGGGGCGCAGCACGCCGTACAGGCCGCTGAGGATGCGCAGGCGGCTTTGCGCGGCTTTCAAATCGTCGCCGTCGAAGCGGCTCACGTCGAGGCCGGTGTACACATCGCCCTTGAACGCGAACAATGCGGGCCGGGCGTTGTGTTTATCAAAGGGGCGCGACCATTGCGCGAACCGTTCCACGTTCAGGTGGGCGATCTTGTCGCTGACCTTCATCAGGCTGGCCAGATCCGCCGGTGACAGCTTGCGGGCACGCTCCACCAGTTCGGCGCTGTGTTCCAGAAGGCGCGGCTGGGTGGCGCGCAGCGACGGCAGCGGCGAGTCGTAATCCAGCGTTTTGGCCGGCGATACCACGATCAACATGCGGTTCTCCTTTACAAGATGCAGACCCGATTATAAGAACACCGTCGAGAGAAGAAACAGGCTTTATACTATGGGCCCCTTGGCGAGATGCTATCGTAACCTCAACCGAACCGGGGAGTGATCCAGTCCGATGCGCTTTTTGTTGGTGTTAACCGTGACCGTCGCCGTTGTCGTGCTGCTTTGGGGCAGCTGGCAAGCGGGCCGCAAGCCTTTTTACCTGGTCCTCGCCGGCGTCGCGCTGGCCGGCTCCATTTTCCTCGGCGCCATGCTGCTCACCGACCAGGAACGCCGTGTGCCCACCGACCCGGAGACCGTGGAGACCAGCATCTCCAGCGTGCACGAAACCGAAACCACCTATCGCCTGCGCGGTGAAATCATCAATCGCGGCGAGAACGCGGTGGCGCGCACCGAAATCATGGCGGAAGCGCTCAGCTGCCCGCCGGCCAAAGCCTGCGAGGTGTTGTACGGCGAGCGCATGACGCTGTCCATGCACATCCCCGCCGGCGGACGCTACCCGCTCAATCTTTCCGTGCCCCGCCCCGACCGGGAAATCCAGGCCCAACGCTGGCGCGCCCGGGTGTTGCGGGTGGAAGCCTACGACCGCTGATCACCGGGCCGTGGCATGGACCACTAGGCAATCGCCGACTAAATGGTCACAATGCCGGCTCCTCGAAGCACAGCAACGGCTGTAGGAGAGATAATGGCAGCGCTCATTCCTGGCCACCCTACCCCAATCGCACCCAACGCCTGGCGGGTACTCGGCCGCAACCCGGGAATGATGACCGGGCCCGGCACCAACTCCTATCTGGTCGGTGACCGCGCGCTCACGGTCATCGACCCGGGCCCGGTGGACCACGAACACACCCAGGCGCTGCTGCACGCGGCGGAAAAGATCGGCCGCCCGATTGAACAGATTCTGGTCACCCATACCCACCGCGACCACTCCCCCGGCGCCCGCGAACTGGCCGAGGCCAGCGGCGCGCGCCTGCTCGGCCCCGACGTGCCCGACGACGGCCTGCAGGACGAAACCTGGGCCCCGGAACGGCGCCTGCGTCACGGCGAACGGGTGGATTGCGGCGGCACCGAACTGGAAGTGATCGCCACGCCCGGACATGTCGGCAATCACCTGTGTTATCTGATGGTGGACCAGAACCTGCTGTTCACCGGCGACCACCTGATTCAAGGCTCCACCGTGGTGATCGCCCCGCCGTCCGGCTCCATGGCGGCCTATATGGACTCCCTGGCCCTGCTGCGCGACTACCGCATCGACCTGATGGCGCCGGGCCACGGCGACGTGATCGACGACCCCATGGCCACCGTCGACAAAACCCTAGCCCACCGCCGCGACCGCGAACGCAAGGTCTTGGAAGCGCTGGACTCGGACCCGATCACCGTCCAGGAACTGGTCACCCGGGTCTACGAAGACGTCCCCGCCTTCCTGCACGGCGTCGCCTGCCTCTCCCTGGAAGCCCACCTGATCAAACTCCGCGACGAAGGCCGCGTCAGCCACACCGGCGGGAAATGGGCAGTCTGAAACGGCAGTTAAGAGTTAACAGTTAATAGTTAACAGCTAAAAGACGCGGTCTTGTCCTTCCCCCACAGCTAGGCCGTGCCCGCGAAGTGGTGACGCGGGCACGGCCTAGCCGTTTATCCGGACCCCCGATCGCGCAACTATTAACTGTTCACTATTAACTATTAACTGCTCCTCACAGCCATCCTTTGCGTTTGAAGTACCAGTACGGGGCGATGCCGGAGAGGATCATCAGGCCGAGTACCGCCGGGTAGCCGAACGCCCATTGCAGTTCGGGCATGACGTCGAAGTTCATGCCGTAGATGCTGGCGATCATGGTGGGCGGCAGGAACACCACCGCGGCGATGGAGAAGATCTTGATGATCTGGTTCTGTTCGATGTTGATGAAGCCCTGGGTGGAGTCCATCAGGAAGTTGATCTTCTCGAACAGGAAGGTGGCGTGGGACATCAGGGTGTCCAGGTCGTGCTGGATTTCCGAGCAGGTGCGGCGGCGGTCCTTGTCGGTGCGCACGTAGCGCTGGATAAAGGAGATCGAGCGCTGGGTGTCCATCAGGCAGAGCCGGATCTTGCCGTTGCTGTCCTCCAGGTGGGCCAGCTTTTCGATGCCGTCTTCCAGCTCCGCCTCTTCGTCTTCCAGCACCAGGTAGCTGACTTCCTCCAGGTTGCGGTGGATGTCCTCCAGGCTGTCCGCCATGTTTTCCACTTTCTGCTCGAGAATGCTGAGCAGAATGTCCAGCGGCGCCTGGGCCTGTACCCAGCCGCGGCGCACACGCAGGCGCATGAGGCGGAAATCCGGCAGCCGTGAATCGCGGAAGGTGAGCAGCCGGCCCGGCTGCAGCACGAACGCCACGGTCGAGGTGCGGTGGCGGCCTTCGGCCTGGTAGACGAACAGCGAGTGCACATGCAGGCCGTATTCGTCGTGGAAGAAGCGGGCCGAGGCCTCGATTTCCTCCACGTCGTCGGATTCGGGCAGGTTCTGGCGAAACAGGTGCTGCAGCTGCTCACGTTCCTCGTCGGACGCGTCGACCAGATCGATCCAGCTGGCCGCGTCCGAGGTGCCGGGGGTCAACTCGGCCACGTCCCTTTCGCGGAGCACTCCTTTTTCGATGTCGTAAACGTGCAGCATGCTAAGCTCCTCGCGAACAAGATGGGCCGGCGTCAGGTATCAACCCGGCTTAGATAGAGCAGCGCACGATGACTGTCAACTCCACGATAACACGGCTGAACCAGCGCACCGCGCCCATCGACCTGGGGCATGAGGCGCGCCTGTGGCTGATTCCGGGCGTTCTCGGTGACGCGGCGACCGCTCTCTTTCACACGCTTTGTAACCAATTGCCCTGGGACCGGCCCCGGGTGCGGGTGTTCGGCCGGGAGCATCCGGTGCCCAGGCTGACCTGCTGGGTGGCAGACCAGGGTATCTCTTATCGGTATTCGGGGCTGACCCATGAGGGCCGGGGCTGGCCGCCGGCGCTCGACGCGCTGCGGCGGCGGGTCACCGAACTCACCGGCCGCACCCCCAACGGGGCCCTGGCCAACCTCTACCGCGACGGTGACGACAGCATGGGCTGGCACCGCGACAACGAGCCGGAGCTGGGCGCCCACCCCTGGGTGCTCTCCTATAATCTCGGCGCCGCCCGCGACTTCGCCTTCCGACCCTACGGCAGCGGCCGCCAGAGCCGGGTGATCGCGCTGGAACACGACAGCCTGCTGATCATGTCACCGGAGGTGCAGATCCACTTCGAGCACGCCCTGCCCCGCCGCCGGCGAATACAGGATGCCCGTCTGAATCTGACCTTCCGCGAGATTGTAGGGGCGGGCCCTGCCCGCGAAAGGGAGCGAAGCTTCCGGCAGGATCCCAGAGCGACTTCTTAACGGCAGCACAAACAACGTCTCTGGTATCCCGCCGGGTGGCTGATGCCACCCTTTCGCGGGCAAGGCCCGCTCCCACAGCCCGCTCCCACAAGTTCCCTCTAACCGAAGAAAACGTAGCTCAGGAGGATCGCAGCCAACAGACCGGCGGCGTCGGCGGCCAGGCCGCACCAGAGCGCGTAGCGGAAGTCACGGATGCCGACGCTGCCGAAATACACCGCGAGCACGTAGAAGGTGGTTTCCGTGGAGCCCTGCATCACCGCCGCCATGCGCCCGGCCAGGGAATCCACCCCGTGGGTCTGCATTACGTCCAGCATGGCGGCGCGGGCGCCGGAGCCGCTCAGCGGTTTCAGGAAGGCCACCGGCAGGGCGTCCACGAAGCGGGTGTCCCAGCCCAGGGCGGCGGCGCCGAGGCGGATCGCCGACAGCACCGCTTCGAGCACGCCGCTGGCGCGCAGCATGGCGATGGCGGCGAGCATGGCCACCAGATAGGGAATCAGCTTCACCGCCAGGGTGAAGCCTTCCTTGGCGCCTTCCACGAAGCAGTCATAGCTGTCGATGCGGGCGCGCCAGGCGGCGAAGAAGAACAGCCCGATCACCGCCAGAAGAATGCCGTTGCCGAACAACCCGGACAGGGTGTTGCCCAGGTCCGGCGGCGCCAGATAAACGCCCAGCGCCAGCACCGCAAGCAGCGCCAGCCAGCCCAGCGCCACCGTGATCAGCAGCGGGTCGCGCAGCGGAATGCGCTGCAGCCGGGCGGTGAGTATCACGCCGATAAAGGTGGAAATCGTGGTGGCCATCAGCATCGGCAGGTAGACCGCCGCCGGGTCGGCGGCGCCCTGCTGGGCCCGGTACAGCAGCACCGTCACCGGCACCAGGGTCACCGATGAGGTGTTCAGCACCAGGAACATGATCTGGCTGTCGGTGGCCCGGCGCGGCTCCGGATTGTGTTCCTGGAGCGATTCCATCGCCTTGAGGCCCAGCGGCGTGGCGGCGTTGTCCAGGCCGAGCATATTGGCGGCCAGGTTCATGGACACCCCGGCGCCGGCGGCCGGGTCCCGCCGCAGCGACGGCATCAGCCGCGCCAGCACCGGGCGCACGCCGGCGGCCATGCGGTCGGCCAGGCGGCTTTGCTCGGCGAGGCGGAACAGGCCGCTCCACAGCGCCAGCACGCCGATCAACCCGAGGCTCACTTCCACCGCCAGGTCCGCCGCCTCCCAGAGCGCCGACACCACACGGGCCGGGGCCTGCAGGTCGCCGCCCAGCAGCTGCACCAGGGCGCCCAGTATCCCGATCAGAAAGAAGGCGGTGAAAAGACGATGCACGGGGGCCTCATGAAATCCGGCAAAGCGCTCAGTATGTCGATGATCGGCGCCTTTGCCTATCCATCCGCGCTTGCCCCCGCCCGGTGATTTGGGCGACCCTGTTCCAGGCGGTGGTTTCCTTTATACTGCCCTGGAACCCTTTAAAAAATGCAGCCGAGTAAGTTCATGTCCGTATTCCGCAAGCTGTTTGGCGTGCTCCTGGCGGCCCTGTTGTTGGGCGGCGCCCTGAAAGTGGGCGGCGACCTGGGCAACGACCCCGCCATCGAAGGATCGCTCAAGCCCGAGAAGGTCCACCGTGAAGCCGCCGAGGAAATCGTCGAGCGCCTGGAGCTGCACTACCGGCGCCTGAAGTTCGACGACGCGCTTTCCGCGCAGGTGCTTGAGCAGTATTTGCAGGACCTCGACCCCAACCGGCTGTATTTCACCCAGCAGGACGTGGACGACTTCCAGCCCTACCGCGATCAGCTCGACAACCAGTTGCGCGACGGCGTCCTGGAGGCCGGTTACTCCATCTTCAACCGCTTCCAGAGCCGTCTCGAAGACCGCCTCACCGAGATCCTCGCCACCCTGGAAGGCGGCTTCGAGGACTGGGACTTCGACGGCGACGGCAAGGTGCTGGTGGACCGCAGCGAAGCGGACTGGGCCGAGGACCAGGACGCCCTGGACGCGATCTGGCGCGGCCAGCTGCGCAACGCGGTGCTGTCCATGCGCCTCAACGGCACCAGCGACGAGGAAATCAGCAAACGGCTGACCAACCGCTACGAAAGCCAGCTCAGCCGGGTTCGTCAGAACACCCCCGAGGACGTGTTCCAGACCTACATGAACGCCCTCGCCCAGACCTTTGATCCGCACACCAACTATTTCACGCCGCATAATTCCGAGAACTTCGACATCAGCATGAGCCGTTCGCTGGAAGGCATCGGCGCGGTGCTGCAGTACGAGGACGGCTACACCAAGGTGGTGCGCCTGGTGCCCGGCGGCCCGGCCGCCAAACAGGGGCAGCTGAGCCCCGCCGACCGGGTGATCGCCGTGGCCCAGGGCGACGAGGAGATGGTCAACGTCATCGGCATGCGCCTGGACGAAGTGGTCGACAAGATTCGCGGGCCGAAGGGCTCCAAGGTGCGCCTGGAAGTGATTCCCGCCGGCCGCGCCAGCGAGCACGACACCCGCACCATCGCGATTACCCGCAACAAGGTGGTGCTGGAGGAACAGGCCGCCAAGAAGGAAGTGATCGAGGTGGAGCACGGCGGCGACACCATGAAGCTGGGCATCATCGAGATTCCCGCCTTCTACATGGATTTCAACGCCTTCCACCGTGGCGATCCGGATTACACCAGCACCACCCGGGACGTGGCGGAACTGCTGGTGGAACTGCGTAAAGAGAATGTCGACGGCCTGGTGGTGGACCTGCGCAACAACGGCGGCGGTTCCCTGCTGGAGGTGAACAAGCTGGTCAGCCTGTTCATCAACCGTGGCCCCACCGTGCAGGTGCGCGAGGCCGGCGGTCGCGTCAGCGTGGAAAACGATCAGTATCCCGGCATGCTCTATTCCGGGCCGCTGGCGGTGCTGGTCAACCGCTACAGCGCCTCGGCGTCGGAGATTTTCGCCGGCGCCATGCAGGACTACGGCCGCGCCCTGATCGTCGGCGACCAGACCTACGGCAAAGGCACCGTGCAGACCCTGCTGGACCTGAACCACGGCAAGCTCAAGATGACCAACGCCAAGTTCTACCGGGTCTCCGGTTCCAGCAACCAGAACATGGGCATCGTGCCGGACGTCACCATGCCGTCGCTGGTGGACAAGGAATCGATCGGCGAAAGCAGCCTGCCCAACGCCCTGCCCTGGGATGAGATCGACCCGGCCAAGTACCAGCGTTATCAGGACCTGGTGCCGCTGCTGCCGGGGCTGCGCGAGCGGCACGACGCACGCATCGGCGACAATCCGGAATTCGTTTACGTGAACCAGCTGCGCGATCTGCTCAACCGCGCCAACGAACGCCAGGAACTGTCCCTCAACGCCAAGCAGCGCAAGGCCTGGCAGGAGGATTTCGACCAGCGCCGTCTGGACATCGAGAACGCCCTGCGCAAGCACCGTGGTGAAGAGCCGATTGAGAAAATGGAAGATCTGCGCGCGCTGGAAGAACAGCGGGCGCTGGACCCGGACAGCAACGACGAACCGCTGGACGAAGACCCCTACCTGCGTGAAACCGGGCACATCCTCGCCGACATGGTGTCGCTGCTCCGCGAGCAGCGGGTGGCCGACGAACGCGCCTCCTGAGCGCCCCGCCCGGCGCGGGGGTCAGGCCATCGCCTTGAACCCCCAGCGCGCCGGGTCCTTCCCCAGACCCAGTTTCAGGGTGCGACGCCCCAGGTCGTGGTTGAAGTCCTCCAACCGCCGCTTGGCGGCCTCCGGCAGCAGCCGCTGGCCGAGGCTGGCGGCGCCGAACCCGGCCCGGGCCAGGCGCACCGCCGCGGCGGACGACACCCGGCTGTGCAGGTTCAGGTCGTCGGCCATGGCGTCGCCGATCAGAAAACGGCTCACCGCCACCAGCACGTCATAGGAAAGATGGAACGGCGGCTTGCCCGCCATGCCGGCCAGCAGCGACTTGGCCAGCTTTTCGCTGTCCTCGGTGGGGTCGTAGAGATGGGAGGTGAGCTGCAGCGCCAGCACTTTCTGCTCTTCCACGGTGGCGGTGAGCAAGGCCTCGTCCACGCCCAGCAGGTAGCCGGCGTAGCGCCAGAAATAGTGCATCGCCTCGTGCTCTTGATGGCTGATATAGAGGCCCATCCGGCGCAGCCCCCGCACCACCATGTAATCGAACTCGAGCACCGTGCCGGCCATGTCCTCCTGATTGATCGGCAGGTCGAAGCGGTCGCTGTCCCAGCGCCCGCTTTCGCTGAGAAAGCGGCGCACCGCCGCGTGCAGCAGCCGTACTTCCATCAGCGTCCGGTGGCCCAGGCCGCCGGGACGCAGGCCGTCGGTGGCGGCGATGTTGTGCAGCATCTGGCCGGTTTCATAAATACGCCGCGACACATCCTTCTGCAGGCGGCCGGTGGCGACCAGCACCTGGGACGGCTTGTTGTGGGCGTAGCCCTCCACCAGGCTGGAGCACATCAGCACCAGGCCCTGCAACGCGCCGTGCCGGCGGTACATGCGCCGCCCCAATTCCATGCGCTCGAAGTCCACCCAGCCGGGCACCGTGTGGCAGTGGTCCAGGAACGCCTGGTACACCCCGCCCTCTTCGGCCGCGCGCCGCTCCACTTCGTCGAGCAGGCCGGAGGGCCGTTGAAACGCGATGTTTTCCAGACAGCGGTCGGCCAGCGGGTCCTGGACCCGGCGCCAGGCTTCAAGCCGGTGGTGGGCGTAGCGGTCGAACCAGATCTGCTCCCGCGGCGTGCGCGGGCCGTCGCGTAGCTGGTTTAATTCCTGCGGTGTGGCCATCAACGTCTCCAACATGGGCTCGACACAGAACCCGTGAGTTCTGTGTTCAAGCTAGAGCGTCGTGCCACGGGGGTCAATCGTCAAAAGCCGCGGTTTTATTTAGTCCCGGCCGGGGTCGGCCCCGGCCCAGTCCGCCAGGGTGTCGGCGAGCCAGCCCGGGTCGTCCAGGGACAGATCGTGGCCGCCGTCCGGGTGGACCGCCCGTTGCGCCGACCACCGTCGGGCCAGCGCCGCGGAGCAGCGCGGGTCCACCAGCCGGTCGCCGGCGGCGCTGATCACCAGCACCGGACGCCCTTCGGGCAGCGTCTTCGGCGCGCGAAACCGCGCCGCCGCCCACAACTGCCGCACGGTATTGGCGGCGGACACCGGGCGGGCCTCGTCGATCCGCTGGAATTGTCGGGCGATGCGGTCCTTGTCGGCGTCCGACAGCCGGTTGGTGGTGATCTCCAGAATCATGCGCTCGCGCTTGAGGCGGTCGCGGCCAAGCAGGCCGTGGCGGACAATGGCGCCATAGTTGGCCGGTTTGAGGCGGTGCCAGAACGGGCTCACCGGCGCGGCGCTGGAATTGATAAAGGCGGCGGCGGCCACCTGCCGCGGATGGCGTTGCAGCCAATCCATCGCCACCATGCCGCCCAGGGAGAGCGCCACCAGGTGGATCGGCCCGTCCACGCCGCGCCCGGCCAGGTCTTCGCGGGCCGCGTCCACCATGGCGGCGATGCGGGTCGGGCTGCGGTCCCGGTGGCGGACGCCGTTGCCCGGCAAATCCATGCACATCACCCGATGGTCCGCGCCCAGAGCCCCGGCCAGGCGGTCGGCGAAACCGTTCCAATGTGCTTGTTCACGAACCAGTCCGCGCAACAGGATCCAGGTCGTTGGCATATATCTGTGCTTCCTTAATCAGCTAGAATGCGAGGCTGCAGTTGGCCCGCGCGAGGAACTATGGCACGAAAAACCGTAAAACGGGTGAAAACAGGCTCCCTGGAACGCCGCTTTTCCATGGCCCGGGCCGGCTTCCTGGCCGGCGCCCGCTACGCCACGGCCAGCGCCGGCGGTCTGTTCGCGGCGCCGGACCAGCGCGAGGCGCGGCGCCGGCGCAACCTCTCGCAACGGGCGGAAGAGCTGGTCGAGGAACTCGGCCAGTTGAAGGGCTCGGTGGTGAAAATCGGCCAGATGATGGCCCTGTTCGGCGAGCACTTCCTCCCCGAGGAGGTCACCGAGGCGCTGCACACCCTGGAAAACAGCACCACCGCCCTGGAATGGCCGGCGGTGGAGAAGCACCTCCGGCAGCAGCTGGGCAGCGTCAAACTGGCCGAGCTGGAGGTGGACCCGCAGCCCCTGGGCGCGGCGAGCCTGGGCCAGGTGCACCGGGCCCGGCGCAAGAGCGACGGCGCCGAACTGGCCCTCAAGATTCAGTACCCGGGCGTCGCCAACGCCATTGATTCGGACATGCGCGCGCTGGTGCGGCTGCTCAAGCTGAGCCGCCTGGTGCCGATCACCGAGCAGTTCAACCAATGGCTGGATGAAGTGCGCGACATGCTCGGCCGCGAGGTGGACTACGACCTGGAAGCGCACACCACCCGCCATTTCCGCGAAGCGCTGGCCGACGACCCGCGTTTCGTGGTGCCGGAAGTGTACGGCGACTACTCCACGCATAACATTCTTTGCCTGTCCTACGAGGAAGGTGTGCACATCAGCGACCCGTCGGTGGTGTCGCTGAGCCAGGAGCGCCGCAATTTTCTGGGCCGCGCCATCATGGAGCTGTGCTGCCGGGAAGTGTTCGAGTGGAACAAGATGCAGACCGACCCGAACTTCGGCAACTATCTGATGCGCGTCGGCGACGACGGCAAGGACAAGATCGTGTTGCTGGATTTCGGCGCCATCCGCGATTTCGACGATGAGGTTCTGGGCCCCGGCCGCGAGATGATCCGCGCCGCCTGGCTGCACGACAGCGAGCGTCTGTTCGGCGCCATGCGCGCGCTGGAATTTCTCGACGGCGAGGTGCCGCGCCGGCTGCTGGATGATTTCGCCGCGCTGTGCTTCGAGGCCATCGAGGCGCTGCAGGACCCGGACCGCTTTCCGCCGCCCAAGTCCGTGGTCAACGACAAGGGTGAATACCTGTGGGGCGAGAGCAACCTGCCCAACCGGGTGATGAACCGCGCCAGCCGCACCGCCCTGTCGGTGCATTTCGACGTGCCGCCCAAGGAATTCATCTTCCTGTTCCGCAAGCTGCTCGGGGCTTACACTTTTTTACACGTGATCAAGGCCCAGGTGCGCGGAAATACCATTCTCGAGCCGTTTATCCACATGCGTGAAGACGAGGATCGCGAGCGTGTTGCTCAAAAAATAAACGGGCAGGCGGCGGATAGTTGACCTTTCCGGTCAATTATTGACCGTTTATGGGCGCAATAACCATTTCTTATTTGCCAAGCTGTCGACTGCACAATAAGGTTAGCAGCCTGCTCAGCGGCCGGTTTGAATAAACCGGCCGTTTTTCGAGGTTCCCCTGAAAACCCGTCATCCCGACCGGCTTTCAGATGGACCTGTTTTTACGAACCATAAAATGGGGGTAACGCAGGTGATTATCGGTGTACCCAAGGAAATTTGCCCCGGCGAAGAGCGCGTCGCACTGACGCCCGCCAACGTCGGTGCATTGCTCAAGAAAAACGGTGTCGAGATCCGCATCGAACGCGGCGCTGGCGAGGCGGCCGGGTTTACCGACGGCGATTATGAAAACGCCGGCGCGAAACTCACCGACCGGGACGACATCTTTTCCAACGCTCAGGCAATCCTGCAAGTTCAGACTCCGGGCAGCAATACGACCAATGGCCAGGAAGATCTGGACAAGCTGAAAGCCGGTCAGTTCCTTATCGGCATGACCGACCCGCTGGCCAACGCGCAGTTCGCGCAGGCTCTCGCGGAGCGCAAGGTCACCGGCCTGGCCCTGGAACTGATTCCGCGCATCACCCGGGCTCAGTCCATGGATGTGCTCTCTTCCATGGCCATGATCGCCGGCTATAAATGTGTACTGCTGGCGGCGAACGCCTCTCACCGCATGTTCCCCATGAACATGACCGCGGCGGGCACCATGAACGCGTCGCGCGTGTTCGTTATGGGCGCCGGCGTGGCGGGCCTGCAGGCCTGTGCCACCGCCAAGCGGCTCGGTGCCATCGTGGAAGCCTACGACGTGCGCCCCGCCGCCCGTGAACAGATTCTGTCGGTTGGCGCCAAGCCGGTGGAACTGGACCTGGACACCGGCGAAGCGGAAGGCTCCGGCGGTTACGCCAAGGCCCAGGGCGAGGACTTCCTCAAGCGTCAGCGCGAGCTGATGAAGGAAGTGATCAAGGAAATGGACGTGGTGATCACCACCGCCGCGGTCCCCGGCGCGAAGAGCCCGATCCTGGTCACCGAGGAAATGGTCAAGGCGATGAAGCCCGGCTCCGTGATCGTGGACCTGGCGGCGGAACGCGGTGGTAACTGCGACCTCACCAAGGCCGGCGAAACGGTGGTGGAAAACGGTGTGCTGATCATCGGCCCCACCAACGTGCCCTCCTCCGTGCCGTTCCATGCCAGCCAGATGTTCGGCAAGAACATTGAGAACCTTCTTAACCTGCTGCTCGACGACAACGGCGACCTGCAGTTGGATTTCGAAGACCAGATCGTCACCGACACCGTGATCAGTCACGACGGTGATGTCCCCCACGCTCGCCTGCGCGAGATGCTGGGCCTGCCGGAACTGAAGAAAGCCGAACCCGAAGCGCCCGCCGATAACGGCGACGACAACGGGCAGGAGGAAAAGTAATGGACTTCGTATCTCAGCTTACCCTCTTCGTGTTGGCGATTTTCCTGGGTGTGGAACTGATCACCAAGGTACCGCCGACGCTGCACACCCCTTTGATGTCCGGCTCCAACGCGATTTCCGGCATTACCCTGGTGGGCGCGCTGATCGCCGCCGGCTCCGACGCCGGTCTGCTGATCAATGTCCTCGGCTTTATCGCCGTGGTACTGGCGACCATCAACGTGATTGGCGGCTTCATGGTCACCAATCGAATGCTGGCGATGTTCAAGAGGAAGTAACCCATGCAGATTTCCGATAATTGGATTGATATCGCCTATCTGATCTCGGCCGTACTCTTCGTCCTGGGCATCAAGGGTCTGACCAAGCCGAAGACCGCCGTGCGGGGCAACCTGCTGGCCGCCTCCGGTATGGGCGTGGCCTGTGTGGTGACCCTGCTGCACCGCGATATCGTGACCTACGAGATCATCATCGGCGGCGTGATCGTCGGTGGCATCATTGGCGCCATCCTGGCCAAGAAAGTACAAATGACCGCCATGCCGCAGCTGGTGGCCCTGCTCAACGGTTTCGGTGGCGGCGCCTCCTTCGCCGTGGCCGGCGCGGAGTTTTTCCGTGGCGGGCACCCGGACACCGTGGGCATCATCGCCACCGGTATCGCGGTTCTGATTGGCGCGGTGACCCTGACCGGTTCCTTCGTGGCGTTCGCCAAGCTGCAGGAACTGATCGACGGCAAGCCGATGGGCTTCCCGGGCATGAAGCTGGTCAACGCCATCCTGCTGCTCGGTTCCGTGGCCGCCATCGCCTACCTGGTGATGAACCCGGGCGTGGAGCCGGTGTTCTGGGGCCTGGCCATCGCCGCCGCGATTCTCGGTATTCTGCTGGTGTCCCCCATTGGTGGCGCCGACATGCCGGTGGTGATCGCGCTGCTGAACTCCTATTCCGGTATCGCCGCGTCCGCCGCCGGCTTCGTGATGGGCAACAGCGCCCTGATCGTCACCGGTTCCCTGGTGGGTGCTTCCGGTCTGATTCTGACGCAGATCATGTGTAAGGCGATGAACCGCTCCCTCACCAACGTGCTGTTCGGTGTGATGGCGGAAGCCGGCGAAGCGATGGATCAGGACGAGGTCTACGAAGGCAAGATCAAGTCCACCTCCGCCGAGGAAGTGGCGATGGTGCTGGAAACCGCGCAGCGCGTGGTGATCGTGCCCGGCTTCGGTCTCGCCATGGCGCAGGCGCAGCACGCCGTGCGTGAAATGGCCGACACCCTGGAAGGCATGGGCGTCGAGGTGGAGTACGCGATCCACCCGGTCGCCGGCCGTATGCCCGGGCACATGAACGTGCTGCTGGCCGAGGCGGAAGTGTCCTACGACAAGCTCAAGGACATGGACACCATCAACCCGACCTTCGAGCAGACCGACGTGGCCATCGTGCTGGGCGCCAACGACGTGACCAACCCGATGGCGCGCGAGGACAAGGGCAGCCCGATCTACGGCATGCCGATCCTCAACGTGGACAAGGCCAAGACCGTGGTGGTGGTGAAGCGTTCGCTGAGCCCCGGTTTCGCCGGCCTGCCCAACCCGCTGTTCGCCAAGGACAACACCCTGATGTTGTTCGGCGACGGCAAGGGCGCGGTGGTGGACATCACCACTGCTCTCAAGGAAGGCTGATCGCCCGCGATCACCGACCCATAAAAAAGCCCGGCTTCGTGCCGGGCTTTTTTGTTGCGGGTCTGCTTAACCCGAACGGCGTTACTCGGAGTAGCCGCCGCCCTCGCCGGGCGAGGATTGCTCCTGCTGCATGGAGCCGCCGCCCTGTTGCATGGAGTCCTGCATGCCGCCCGGCTGCTGACCGTCGCCGCCCTCGGGCGGTTCGACCGGATCACAGGCGGCCAGGGCCGCGCCGCCGGCGACCAGAGACACCAGGCCGGTGGCCAGTAACAAGCCTTTGCGTACGTCCTCTACAGACATTCGATCCTCCTGTTTCGTACCGTTTCGAAAGTCAGCGGGCCTCGCCCGCTATCCCACCAACAGCCCGCGCTCCGGATTGGTTCCAAAAAAAATCCGGAACCAAACCGCCCTGTGTCTTGTTGGTACTGGTAACACCGCCGCTGACAGGGCCATTGAACAGGATGAGTTTCGAGCAGCAGATCTGCGACCAGATACCCCACCTGAGACGTTATGCCACGGCGCTGTGCGGCGATCCGGGCGCCGCCGACGACCTGGTCCAGGACTGCCTTGAGCGGGCGCTGCGCAAGCGCCACCTGTGGCGGCCGTCCGGCCGTTTGCGCTCCTGGCTGTTTCGAATGCTGTACCGGCTGTATATCAACCAGCGCACCTCGGCGCCGGTGCGCAAGGAGCAACCGCGCGCGGACGCCGGGCTGGATCAGACCGTGGCCGCGGACCAGGAGGATCACGTCGAGTGCCAGCAGGCACTGGACGCGCTCGACCAGTTGCCCACCGAGCAACGCGCCGCCCTGCTGCTGGTGGCCCTTGAGAATCCGGGTTACCGTGAGGCGGCACGGATTCTCGGCGTCCGTGTCGGCACGCTGCGTTCACGCCTGTCACGGGCACGGGAAACGTTGCGCCAGGAACGGGACAGGCCCGCGGTCCGGCGGCGGACAACGGCGTTGAAACGGGTCAAGTGAGGAGGGACCGATGATCTCGCTCGGCAATCGCAACGCGAAACATGCGGTCACCGATGAAGAGCTGAGCGCCTTCGCGGACGGCCAGCTGCCGCCGCACCGCGCCCGCCGGGTGGCCGCGGAAATCCGTGCCCACCCCCGGTTCGCCGACCGCATCTACGCCTACTGGCGCCGCGAAGCGGCCCTGTGGCGGGCGCTCGACCCGGTATTCCAGGAATCGGTCCCACAGATCGAGGCGCCCCGTGCCCGGCGCTGGCCCGCGGCGGCGGCGCTGATCGTGGCGGCGCTGCTGGTGACCGGCGGCGCCCTGCACATGGCGGGCTCCGGCCCGGCGCCGGCGCGCTTCGCGGACATGGTGCTGCAAGCCTACATGCAGCCCGCCCGCGCCTCCGGCGAGGTGAGCGGGCCACGGCTGTTCAGCGGCCTGGGCCTGCAACCGCTCTCGCAGAAGCAGCTGCAGCTCGCCGGCCGGGAAATCACCGAGTATCGCTACCACGATGCCGGCTCCAACCGTCTGGCGCTGTATGAGATGGACCACCACACCGCCATCCAGGACGGCTGGTTTCATGTGATGTCCGATAAAAGCGTGCCGCTGGTGCGTTGGCAGCAAGGCGGCAAAAGCTATCTGCTGGTGGGCGATATGGAGCTTGCCGAGCTCACCCGGACCGCCATGGCCATGCAGCAAAAAATGGGCAACCCGCGGGTGGCGCCGGAAAAAGCCGTGCCGGGCGCCACCGGTTCGCCCTCCTCCACCACGGCCAACGGCGCCCCGGCGCCCCAGGACGCCGGCACCGCCCGGTCCACCCGCCCGGCCCCGGCGGGCAATAATTTCTAGATGCGGCCTTGGTGGGAGCGGGCCCGCCCGCTCGCACAAAAAGTGCTCCGTAGCTGAAGTGGTGGTAGAGCTCGCTAATCTTTTAGTCGCCAGTCCTGTAACACCCGATAGTAGCCGTCCGGGGGGCTCTCATAGAGCATCACCGAATTTACCGGGAGGACCCAGGGCCCGGGCGCAGGCTCCGCCTGCAGGGGTGCGGCGGCGCGGGCCAGGGTTACGTGGGGAAGGAATTGGCGGGGCTCGGCGTCGATGCCGGCCTGGCCGAGCAGGTCCCAAATCTGGCGGTGCAGGTCGAGCAGCGCCGGTTCCCGGCGCGCGTGGGCGGCCCAGATGCGCGCCCCGGGTTCGGGAAAGACGTCCAGGGTGCTGAGCGTGACGGTAAAGGCCGGCAACCGCGCCAGGGCGTTCTTCAGCGCCGGCAGCAACGGCTCCAGTTGCGATCGCGAGCGCTCGCCGAGAAACGCCAGCGTCAGATGCAGATTGGCCGCCGGCACCGGCCGCGCCGTCGGCGGGACCGGGTTGGCGGTGAGCGTCGCCGCCAGCGCCGGCGGCACCGGAATACCGATAAAACAACGCATGCGTCCTCCCTTCAAAAAATGGCCAGGACGAGGCGCCGACGTTAGAATGCCGCCCCCACCCACGGCGTTGGACGCCCTCTATGATGACGCTCCCATGGCGATGATCAACGTTAGCCGCCGCCGCGCCTGTCGTGGTAGCCGGCGGTGAAGCCCGACCAGCCTTTTAAAGGCGCGCTTCTGCTGGTGCTGGGCGAAGGTCTGCTGGCGGTCATGGCGGCGATGATCAAGCATCTCGCCGACACTCTGCCGGTGGAAATGATCGTGTTCGGTCGTAATCTGATCGGCCTGGCGGTGCTGTTGCCGGTGCTGGTGGCCAGTGGCGGTATCCGCGATTTGCGCACCAGCCACCTGCGGCTGCACTTTATCCGCGGCTTCACCGGCGTTACCGCCATGTTCTGCTTCTTTTTCACCATCGCCCATATTCCGCTGGCGGAAGCGGTGCTGGTGAAGATGACGGTGCCCTTCTTTCTGCCGCTGGTGGCCTGGCTGTGGCTCAACGACCGTATCAGCGGGCATACCTGGGCGGCGATTGTACTCGGCTTTGTCGGCGTCGGCGTGATCCTGCGCGCCGATGAGGGCGTGGTGGATCCGGTGATGCTGGTGGCCCTGGCCGGCGCCGCGATCATGAGCGTGGCCAAGGTGAGCATCCGGCGCATGGCGGCCAGCGAACCCCCGCACCGGGTGGTGTTCTACTTTTCCCTGTTCGCCACCCTGCTATCGGCGCTGTTGCTGCTGCGCGTGCAGCAGATGCCCACCGGCACCGAAATGCTCTGGTTGCTGGCGATCGGCAGCGTGGCGATCGCCGGGCAGTTCGCCATGACCACCGCCTACCAGCTGGCCCGCCCCGGCCAGGTGGGCGTGTACAACTACTCCGCGGTGGTGTGGGCGGCGTTCCTGGGCTGGCTGTTCTGGGGCGAGACCCTGGTGCTGTCCACGGTGCTCGGCACCCTGTTGATCATCGGCGCCGGCATCTGGAATCTGAAGTCCCGCTAGAGCGGGTTGCTACAAAATTTGACCTTCACGGTGGTGCCAAACGGAAACCGAGCAACTAAGCTGACTTTCCGTCTTGAACGGAACAATAACAACCCGGAGGAAACGGAATGGCCATCCGACTGTTAATGCTGGCGGCGACGCTGGTGCTGCTGGCCGGCTGCGAAAGCAGCCAGCGGTGGGTTTACCACCAGGGAATGGATTTTGAAAAATGGCGCGCCGGGCTCGAAGAGCACACCGTCTCCACCGACGACGGCCTGCGCTGGCGGGTGCTGCAATCCAGCGACGCCGACCAGGCCCCGGCGGTGCTGCTGATCCACGGCTTCGGCGCCGATTCGCGCAACTGGGTGCGCTTCGCCAACGAACTGGAAGGCGACTACCGTTTCGTGATTCCCGACCTGCCCGGCCACGGCAACACCGAGCCGCGCACCACCAATATGGATTACGGTATCAGTGAGCAGGCCGAGCGCCTGTTCCGCCTGCTTGACGCCCTGCAGGTGGAGCGCGCCCACGTGGCCGGCAACTCCATGGGCGGCGCCATCGCCATCGAGATGGCCCGGCGCCAGCCGGACCGGCTCCGCTCCCTGGGCCTGGTGGATGCCGCCGGCATCACCCTGCAGACACCGGAATTTCTCAATGTGCTGGAGCAGTCGGACAGCAACCCGCTGATTCCGCACAGCGCCGAGGATTTCCGCACCACCCTGGACTGGGCCAGCGAACGCTCCGTGGGCATTCCCGATTTCGCCATCACGCTGATGGGCGAGGAGAAAGCCGCCAATGCGGACGTGGCGGAAAAGGTGTGGCAGGACATCAACCTGGACCCGGCCATGCGCCTGCAGGGGCGCGGCGTGCTGCCGGAAATCAAAACCTCGACGCTGATTCTGTGGGGCCGCGAGGACGCCCTGCTGGGCGTCGACAATGTGGAGGTGTTCCAGCGCGAGCTGCCTAACAGCCGCGCGGTGATCCTCGAAGGCGTCGGCCATGTGCCGATGGCGGAAGCCCCGGAGGAGAGCGCCGAAGCGTTCCGCGCCTTCTGGCAGGACATCGACGGCTGAGCCGGAGGCGGCGCGCCGGCCTTGAACCGCCGGCCGCGCCGCCGTAGTGTTTGCGCTTCCCCTTTCGGCGCCGGAAAACTCCATGCCCCTTGATACACCCCAGCCCCCGCGTATCAAACGCGGTGAAGCACACACGGTTCACACCCGCGGCCTGACGTTGCTGCGCAGCGGCCACCGTGAAATCAGAAAGCTGAAACGCGCCAACCACGTGCCCACCATCCACGGCAACAAGGTGTGGAACTCCAGCTTCCTGATCATGGACCAGCTGACCCGGGAAAAAGGCCCGCTCCGGCTCACCGCCGACAGCCACCTGATGGACATCGGCTGTGGCTGGGGGCCGCTGGCGATTTTCGCCGCCAAGCGTTTCCGTTGCCGGGTCACCGCCGTGGACGCGGACGCCGACGTGTTCCCCTACCTGGATCTGCACGCCGCCATCAACCGTGTTCAGGTGGACACCCTGCGTTGCCGCTTCGAGCGCCTTACCAAGCAGCGCCTCGCCGACGTGGATATGATCACCGGCGCCGACATCTGTTTCTGGGACGAGCTCACGCCGGTGCTGTTCAATCTGATCCGGCGCGCCCTGGACCAGGACGTGAAGCGAATCATCATCGCCGACCCCGGGCGGTCGCCGTTCTATGATCTGGCCGAGCGCTGCCAGGCCCGTTTCAACGCCCGCGTGGTGGAGCGCCGCACCCAGACGCCGCGCGCGCTCAGCGCCGATCTTCTGATCGTCGACCGGGATTGAAAAGCGGCTCACTGGCGCCACCTTAGAGTCAGGTTGTTTTCAGCTTTGCAATGAGTCGAGCCCATGAGTCAGGAAGAACATCAAACCACGGTTGACGAAGGAACTCCGCAGGGCGCCCTGGCGCTGCCCGATCAGAATCTGCCGCAACGGGTGTATTTGATCCCGGTCCGGGACCGTCCGTTCATGCCCGGTCTGGTGCAGCCGCTGCTGCTGGACCAGGAGCAGTGGCGCGCCACCCTGGAGCGCGTCGGGCAAACCCCGCACCACGCGCTCGGCCTGATCTACATCGGCGACCGGGACCCGGACGACGTGAGCGTGGAGGATTTCCCCGAGTACGGCTGTCTGGTCAAGGTGCACGCGGTCAATCATGAAGACCAGCAGCTGCAGGTGGTGGCCCAGGGCCTGGCCCGTTTCCGGGTGCAGGGCTATCTGAGCCGCAAGCGCCCGTTCATGGCGGAAGTGACCTACCCCACCTCCCGCGATGAGCTGGACGACAGCCTGCGCGCCTACGGCATGGCGATCATCAACACCATCAAGGAGCTGCTGCCGCTCAACCCCTTGTACAACGAAGGGCTCAAGCACTACCTGCAGAACTTTTCGCCCCGTGATCCCTCGCCGCTGACCGATTTCGCCGCCTCCCTGACCAGCGCCAGCGGCGACGAGCTGCAGGGCATTCTGGAAACCGTGTCGTTGAAAACACGCATGGAGCGCGTGCTGACACTGGTCAAGAAAGAAGTGGAAGTGGCGCGCCTGCAGAACCAGATTCGCGAGGAAGTGAACGAAAAGATCAGCAAGCACCAGCGCGAATTCTTCCTCAAGGAGCAGCTCAAGGTGATCCAGCGGGAGCTGGGCCTGGAGAAAGACGACCGCACCGCCGACGCCGACGAATTCCGCGAGCGGCTCGAGGCGTTGAACCCGCCCGAGGCGGTGACGCGGCGCTTCGAAGAGGAGCTGCGCAAGTTCAACGTGCTGGAATCCGGCTCGCCGGAATACGCGGTGACCCGCAATTATCTGGACTGGCTGACCAGCGTGCCCTGGGGCCAGTACTCCGAGGACAACCTCGACCTGGGCCACGCGCGCCGGACGCTGGAGGAGCACCACAGCGGCCTCAACGACGTGAAGGACCGCATTGTCGAGTTCCTGGCCGTGGGCGCCATGCGCGGCGAGGTGAAAGGCTCGATTCTGCTGCTGGTGGGGCCGCCCGGCGTGGGCAAGACCAGCATCGGCAAGTCCATCGGTGAAGCCCTGGGGCGGGAGTTCTACCGTCTCAGCCTGGGCGGCATGCGCGACGAGGCGGAGATCAAAGGCCACCGCCGCACCTACATCGGCGCCATGCCGGGCAAGCTCACCCAGGCGCTCAAGGACGCCGGCACCAGCAACCCGGTGATCATGCTGGATGAGATCGACAAACTGGGCCAGTCCTTCCAGGGCGACCCGGCATCGGCACTGCTGGAAGTGCTGGACCCGGAACAGAACCAGGATTTCCTGGATCACTATCTGGACCAGCGGCTCGATCTCAGCCACTGCCTGTTCGTGTGCACCGCCAACACGCTGGATTCGATTCCCGGCCCGCTGCTGGACCGCATGGAAACCATCCGGCTGAGCGGCTACATCACCGAAGAAAAAGTGGAGATCGCCCGCGACCATCTGTGGCCGCGCGCCCTGGAGCGGGCCGGCGTGAAACCGTCGCAGCTGAAGATCAGCGACAGCGTGCTGCGCCAGATCGCTGACGGCTACGCCCGCGAGGCCGGCGTCCGCAACCTGGAAAAGCAGCTGAACAAGATCATCCGCAAGGCGGCGGTGCGGCTGCTCTCCGGCGAGAAGAAGATCAGCATCACCGGTAAGAACCTGGAGGATTTCCTCGGCCAGCCCTACTTCCAGAAAGAGAAAGCCCAGCGCGGCGTGGGCGTGGTCACCGGCCTGGCCTGGACCGCCATGGGCGGCGCCACCCTGTCGGTGGAAGCAAGCCGGGTGCACAGCCAGCGGCGCGGCTTCAAGCAAACCGGCCAGCTCGGCGATGTGATGAAGGAATCCGCGGAGATCGCCTACAGCTATGTGGCCGGACATCTGAAGACGTTCGGCGTCGACGAGGATTGGTTCGACGAGTCCTTCGTGCATCTGCACGTGCCCGAGGGCGCCACGCCCAAGGACGGCCCCAGCGCCGGCGTCACCATGGCCACCGCGCTGGTGTCCCTGGCCACCGGCAAGCGGCTGCCGCGCAAGCTGGCGATGACCGGCGAGCTGACGCTGACCGGCCAGGTTCTGGCGGTGGGCGGCATCCGCGAAAAGGTGATCGCCGCCCGGCGCGCCGGTATCCGCGAGCTGATTCTGCCCAAGGCCTGCGAACGGGATTACCAGGAGCTGCCCGACTACATCAAGGACGGCATGACGGTGCACTTCGCGCAGCGCTACCAGGATGTCCATGACGTGGTCTGGGGTTGAACCGGGCCGGCGGCGGCTGACCCGCGCGGAGCAGCCGCCGCGCTATCTGGTGCCCGAATGCCGGGAAGCGATCGGCGTGATCCACCGGGACGACGACATCCTGGTGATCAACAAGCCGGCGTTCCTGCTCAGCGTGCCCGGCCGCGCGCCGGAAAACAGCGACTGCGTCACCCGCCGCTTAAAGCAGGCGTACCCGGATTTGCGGCTGGTGCACCGGCTCGACCTGGATACCTCCGGCCTGATGGTGCTGGCCCTGCACCGCCGGGCGCAAAGCAACCTCAGCCGGGCGTTTCAGAAGCGTCAGGTGGAAAAGCGGTATCAGGCGGTGGTCGCCGGGCAGGTGGCCGAAGACAGCGGCGAGGTGGCGCTGCCGTTGATCGCCGACTGGCCCAACCGTCCGCTGCAAAAGGTGTGCTTCGACACCGGCAAGCCCGCCCTCACCCACTGGCGGGTGCTGGCGCGCTACCCGGACCGCGACGCCACCCGGCTGGCCCTGCGCCCGGTCACCGGCCGCACCCACCAGCTGCGCATTCATTGCCGCGAGATCGGCCATCCGATTCTCGGCTGCGACCTGTACGCGCCGTCGGAGATTCTCAATCGCAGCGACCGTTTATTACTGCACGCCGAACGTCTGGCGTTCAACCATCCGCGTACCGGTCTGTGGCGGGAGTTCTATTCCCCGGCGCCGTTCTAGTGTGAACCGGCGCTAGGCCCAGTCGTCGCCGTAGTCGTGCAGCAACTCCTGGCCGGCCTTGATGTTCTTCAGCGCCACCACGGTCAGGTCGTCGTAGTAAGCCACATTGGGTTTCTTGGCGTGGTTGATGAAACGCAGATCGCAGAGCACGCGGTAGCGTTCCTTGCCTTCGTCGTCGAGCCACAGCACGTAGGGGCCGTCGCCCTTGGCGGCTTGTGTCTTCAATACGCCCAGCACCGTGTCGCGGGAAATCGGTGCCCGCGCGAACAGGCCGCGGCCGTGCACCGGGCTTTCCTTCACTTCCACCAGATCCTTGCGCACAAAGGGTTTATCCATACCGTTCACGCTTGCAGTAGTCATCGGGGCCGTGGCATCTTGCCAGAAAAGCCGCCCGGACGCATGGCATGGGATTCGCCGATTACCCTTTCACTTCGCGCTACCTGACCGTCGACGGTCACCGCCTTCACTACATCGACGAGGGCCAGGGCCCGACCCTGCTGTTCCTGCACGGCAACCCCACCAGCAGCTACCTGTGGCGCAACGTGATCAAGCCGCTGACCGCCCACTACCGTTGCGTGGCGCTGGACCTGATCGGTTTCGGCAAAAGCGACAAACCGGATCTCGACTACCGCTTTCTTACCCATTATCACTTCCTGCACGAATTCGTCGGCGCGCTCGAGCTCAGCGACATCACCCTGGTGCTGCACGACTGGGGCGGGCCGCTCGGCTTTCGTCTCGCCCAGCACCAGCCGGAGCGGGTCAGCGCGCTCTGCTTCATGGAAACCTTCCCCTTCACCTTCGACTGGCACGAGTTTCCACCGGCGGCGCGGCCGCTGTTCTTCGCGTTCCGGCAGCGGCGGCTGAGCTACTGGCTGCTGCAGCGGCAGAACCTGTTCGTCGATGTGGTGCTGCGCTTCAGCACCCGGCGCCGGCTGCCGCGCAGTGTGCTGGCCGCCTACCGGGCGCCGTTTCCGGACGCGCGCAGCCGCTACCCGATCCGGGTGTTCCCCGGCGAGCTGCCGATCAACGACCGGCGCACCGAGACCTGGGCCGCCATCCAGGACATCGAGCAGCGCCTGGAGCGCATGCCGCAGCCCATGCTGCTGCTGCAGTTCCACCCCGGCGCGGTGCTCAGCCGCACCCGGGTGGCCTGGCTCAGCCAGCGCATCCCCCATCTGGACGTGGTCGATTGCGGTCGCGGCCTGCACTATGTGCAGGAAGACAACCCGGACGCCATCGCCAGCGCGCTGGCGGACTGGTGCCGCCAACGGACACCGTCGGCGGCCACCGGCGCGCCGGTGGTGGCGGCGGAGGACAAAACCTTCAGCGGCACGCTGCACTGGGCCTTCGCCCGGGCCCGTCCGGCCGACCGCGACGAAGGCCTGGTGGCGGCCTGGTCCGACCGGGGCCTGGTGATGCTGAGCTTCGCCGACGACGCCGACGACGGACAACGCCAGGTGTCGGAACGCTTTCCCGCCTGCCGGCTGGAGCGCACCGACGACGCCAGCATCGCCGGCCTGTTCACGGCTTCCGGCCAAACCCCACTGCATTTGATCGGCACCGATTTCCAGCGCCGCGTGTGGCGCGCCCTGCTCGAGGTGCCCGCCGGCACCACCAGTGACTACGCCGCCCTCGCCGCCCGCGTGGGCAGCCAGGCGCGGGCGGTGGGCGGCGCCGTGGCCGCCAACCGGATCGCCGTGCTGGTGCCCTGCCACCGGGTGGTGCCGCGCGCCGGCGGCGCCGGCGCCTATCACTGGGGCCAGGACCGTAAACAGGCGCTGCTGGCCGCCGAAGGCGCGGCGCCATAACCGCGTGCCCGGGTCGGGAATCCTGATATTATTGGCTGGCGGCGCCCCTTACACGGGGTTACCCTGGGCCGCCCGGTGCCCCCGCATCAGTGGGCGAACGCCGTGAACGGATTTTCGAGCAGTTTTACTAAGGAGTAGCTCCAGCATGAAACGCCTGTCTCTGCCCGTGGTGGCGGCCCTGGTCCTCACCGCCTGCGCCACCTCTCCCCTGGGACGCCAGCAATTTCTGTTTTTGCCGGCCGCGGAAATGGATCAAATGGGCGCCACGGCCTACAACGAAATGAAAGAGCAGCAGCCCACCGTCACCGGCACCGCCGAATCCCGCTATGTGGAATGCGTGGCCGAAGCCATCGTCGCCGTGGTGGATTCCGACCAGCAGTGGGAAGTGACCGTATTCGAGGACGACAGCGCCAACGCCTTCGCCCTGCCCGGCGGCAAGATCGGCGTGCACACCGGTTTGCTGAAAGTGGCCGATAACCAGGACCAGCTCGCCGCCGTGATCGGCCACGAAGTGGGCCATGTGCTCGCCCAGCACTCCAACGAGCGCATGTCGATCCAGTACGCCACCCAGACCGGCACCCAGCTGGTGGCCGCCCTGGCCGGCGGCGACAGCGCCGAGAAGCAGACGCTGATGGGCCTGCTCGGTGTCGGCGCCCAGTACGGCGTGCAGTTGCCGTTCAGCCGCAAGCACGAAGCCGAGGCCGACGTGATCGGCCTGGATCTGATGGCGGAAGCGGGCTTCGACCCGCGCCAGAGCGTCAACCTGTGGCAGAACATGGCCGCCAACAGCGGCGGTTCACCGCCGGAGTTCCTGTCCACCCACCCCAGCAACCAGACCCGCATCGAGGGCCTGCAGGCGCGCATCCCCGAAGCCATGCCGCTGTACCAGCAGGCGCAGTCCGCCGGCCGCACGCCCAACTGCGGCTGACGCCGGTCTTACAGGCATAAAAAAGGGCCCTTGAAGGGCCCTTTTTTTAGCCGCGCGAGCACTTACTGGTAGTAAGCGTTCTCGGTGACGCTGTGGTCGGTCTTGTCGCGGATGCCGGTGAGTTCCGGCAGCTGCTCCATGAGGGTGCGCTCGACGCCGTCCTTGAGAGTCACGTCGACCACCGAGCAGCCCTGGCAGCCGCCGCCGAATTCCAGCACCGCCACGTTGTCCTCGGTGAGCTCCAGCAGCTGCACGTTGCCGCCGTGGGCGGCCAGGTTCGGGTTGATCTCGGAATACAGCACATAGTTGATGCGCTCTTCCAGGGTGGCGTCCGCGCTGATGTCCGGCACCCGGGACTTGGGCGCCCGGAAGGTCAGCTGACCGCCCATGGAGTCTTTCTTGAAGTCGATCACCGCGTCTTCCAGGTAGCGCACGCTCTTGCCTTCCACGAAGGCGTGGAAGCCTTCGTACTGGTAGCGCTCGTCGCCCTCTTCCTGTTCGCCTTCGGGGCAGTAGGCCATGCAGCACTCCGCGTGGGGGGTGCCGGGGCGTTCCACGAAAATGCGTACGCCGATGTCTCCCTGGTCCTGCCGGGACAGCAGGTCGCGCAGGTACTCTTGAGCGGAATCTGTGATTCGGATCAGGGGTTCGGTCATGCCGATTCTCGGTTGCGAATTTCCTGACTATTTTAGTCAAGTATTCGCGCGTTGCAATGGCCTTGACGCAACTGGCGTGATCCGGCGCTGGGGTCGATTCCGGCTTTCTGCTAAGGTGCCCGCTTCCTCGACGTGGGGCAGTATCCAGCGTGCTTAACCTTTCCCGCAGCCGGCGCATTCTCGCCCTGGCGCTACCGATCATGGCCGCCATGGCCAGCCAGAGCCTGATGAACCTGGTGGACGCCGCCATGGTCGGCAGCCTGGGCGGCGAGGCGCTGGCCGGCGTGGGCCTGGGCGGCTACGCCAGTTTTATCGCCATCAGCATGGTGATCGGCCTGGGCGCCGGGGTCCAGGCCATGGTGGCGCGCCGCAAGGGCGAGCGCGACCGGGCCAATTACGCGGTGCCGCTGAACGCCGGCCTGGTGCTGGGGCTGGCATTCGCGATTCCGATCTCAGTGATTTTCGCCCTGGCCAGCGCGCCGATGATGGCCTTTCTGGCGCCCACCGCCGGGGTCGCCGAGGTGGGCAGCGACTATTTCGACATGCGGCTGCTCAGTGTCTGGGCGGTGGCGATGAACTTCAGCTACCGGGGCTATTGGAACGGCATCAACCGCTCCGGCGTCTACATGCGCACCCTGGTGATCGCCCATGTCGCCAACGTGATCTTCAGCTACGGCCTGATCTTCGGCGCCTGGGGCCTGCCGGCGCTGGGCGGCGCCGGCGCGGGCCTGGGCACCAGCCTGGCGCTTTACCTGGGCAGCGCCCTCTACCTGCTGCAGACCTGGCGAGCGGCCCGGGAACACGGCTTCCTGCGTGCCCGCCCCAGCCGGGCCACCCTGCGCAATATTCTGCGCATCAGCCTGCCCAACGGCGTGCAGCAATTCTTTTTCGCCACCGGCCTGACCGTGCTGTTCTGGATTATCGGCCGGGTGGGCGCCGACGAGGTGGCGGTGGCGCACATCCTGATCACGCTGATCCTGTTCCTGATTCTGCCGGCCATCGGGCTGGGCCTGTCGGCGGCGTCGCTGGTGGGCCAGGCGCTGGGGCGGCGGGACGCCGACGACGCCTACCGCTGGGGCTGGGACGTGACCCGGCTGGCGGTGTCGCTGCTGTTCGTGCTGGCGCTGCCCATGTGGCTGGTGCCGGACCTGATTCTCGGCCTGTTCCTGAAACAGCCGGCGCTGGTGGAGCTGGGCCGCGCGCCGCTGATGATCACCGGCCTGGCGATCTGCCTGGACGGCGTGGCGATCATTTTCACCCAGGCGCTGCTGGGCGCCGGGGCGGCCCGCTCGGTGATGGTGGTGACCCTGGCCGTGCAGTGGTTTTTCTTTCTGCCGCTGGCCTATATCATCGGCCCCGTGCTGGGCTACGGGCTGCTCGGCATCTGGCTGGCCCAGGCGTTTCAGCGGCTGATTACATCTTTATTGCTGAGCGGCCTATGGATTAAGCGCGGCTGGGCCCATATAGAGCTATGAGGTGACCATGAGCGAGCAACACAAGCACGACCCGGAGACCGACGACCGGCAGGACGACCACGAGCGCCCGGGCTTTTTCCAGGTGCTGCACAGCGTGCTGGCGGCGATTTTCGGCGTGCAGAGCAGCGGCAACCGCGAGCGCGACTTCAAGAAAGGCAGCGCCGGCGACTATATCGGCGTCTACGTGGTGATCGTGATCGCCATCGTGATCGCCATGTTCGTGGTGGTGAACATGGTCCTCAGCGCCGCTGGTTCATAGCCCCGGGAACTAGCGATATAGCAATATATTTCTTTTATGTATAAGCCCACTTTGCTACATTTCCCGCCAAATCATGGTGGTAAAGAGAAATATTCTTTACAAATCAACGAATTAAACACGGCGCAACGGCATCATGTACGTATATCAGGACTATGACCAACGGCTTCTGGAAGAGCGGGTAGCTCAGTACCGCGACCAGACCCGGCGCTATCTGGCCGGCCAGCTCAGCGAGGACGAGTTCCTGGTGCTGCGGCTGCAGAACGGCCTCTATATTCAGCGTTACGCGCCGATGTTGCGTATCTCGGTGCCCTACGGCCTGCTCTCCAGCGAACAGGTGCGCACCCTGGCCAAGGTGGTGCGCGAATACGACAAGGGCTTCTGCCACGTCAGCACCCGCCAGAACATCCAGCTGAACTGGCCGGAAGTGCAGGACGTGCCGGATATCCTGGCGGAACTGGCGAGCGTGCAGATGCACGCCATCCAGACCAGCGGTAACTGCATCCGCAACATCACCACCGACGAATACGCCGGCGTGAACCCCAAGGAAATCGAGGATCCGCGCCCCTGGTGCGAGATCATCCGTCAGTGGGCCACCTTCAACCCGGAATTCGCCTACCTGCCGCGCAAGTTCAAGATCGCGGTGAACGCGGTGCCGGACGCCGATCCGGCGTTGATCGGTGTGCACGACATCGGCGTTAAGGTGATCCACAACGACGCCGGCGAAACCGGTTTCCAGGTGTGGGCCGGCGGCGGCCTGGGCCGCACTCCGATGACCGGCCAGGTGATCGGCGAGTTCGTGCCCTGGCAGCATCTGCTCGCCTACCTGGAAGCGATCCTGCGGGTGTACAACAAGTACGGCAACCGCGACAACAAGTTCAAGGCGCGCATCAAGATTCTGGTCAAGGCACTGGGCGCGGAGAAGTACCGCGAACTGACCGAAGCGGAATTCGCCGAGCTCAAGGACGGGCCGATGACGCTCACCGAAGAGGAAGTGGCGCGCATCCAGGGCTGCTTCACCGAGCCGGCCTACCGGGACGACGTGGACAACGGCGTGCTGGACAAGGCGCTGCAGGAAAACCGCGCCTTCAACCGTTGGTACCACACCAACACCCGCGCCCATAAGCGCGACGGCTACCGCAGCGTGACGCTGACGCTGAAGAAGACCGGCCGCATCCCCGGCGACGTGAGCGACGAGCAGCTGGAAGCGATCGCCGACCTGGCGGACCGTTACAGCTTCGGCGAACTGCGCAACACCCACCAGCAGAACATGGTGCTGTCCGACGTGGCCGCCGACGATCTGTTCGAGCTGTGGGAAAAACTGGACGCGCTGGGCATGGCCACCCCCAATCTGGGCCTGCTCACCGACATCGTCGCCTGCCCCGGCGGCGACCTGTGCGCCCTGGCCAACGCCAAGTCCGTGCCGGTGGCGGAGGGCATCCAGCGCCGCTTCGACGACATGGACTATGTCCATGACCTGGGCCCGCTGGACATCAATATCTCCGGGTGCATGAACGCCTGCGGCCATCACCATATCGGCCACATCGGCATTCTCGGCGTGGACAAGAAGGGCAAGGAGTTCTACCAGATCACGCTCGGCGGTCGCGGCGACAAGCTGTCGCGCATCGGCGAGAAGATGGGCCCCTCCTTCGAGTCCTATGAAGTCACCGACGTGATCGAAAAGATCATCAATGTGTACGTGGACAAGCGGCTGGAAAACGAGCCGTTCATCGACACCTACGAGCGCATTGGTATGGAACCGTTCAAGGAACACGTCTATGGGTAAGATGATTCTCGACGGTGAAATCGTCGACAACGGCTGGCAGCGGTTCGAACCGGGCCAGCTGGAAGAACACGGCCAGAGCCTGCCGGAGAACCAGCCGGTGATCGTGCCGCTGGCCTACTGGCAGGCCCACCGCGACACCCTGCTGGAGCGCGAGGCGCCGGTGGGCGTGTGTCTGGAACCGGGCGAGGAGCCCGCCGACCTGGCCGCGGACCTGCCCCACCTGTCGCTGGTGGCGATCCACTTCCCGGCCTTCAAGGACGGGCGCGGTTACTCCTACGCCCGCGAGCTGCGCACCCGCTACCGCTTCACCGGCGAGGTGCGCGCGGTGGGCGACGTGCTGCAGGACCAGCTGTTCTACATGCACCGCGTCGGCTTCAACGCCTTCGAAGTGCGTGCCGACCGGGACATCCATGAAGCGCTGGAAAACGGCCTGCGGCCGTTCTCGGTGACCTACCAGGGCGACGTGCACGACCCGCGCCCGATCTACCGCCGCCGTCAGGAACTCGAGCAGGCCTGATCCCCGGGCTTGTTCAGAACCAGCGCCGCCGGGCCATCCACACCAGGATGCCGGCGGCGATCACCACCAGGGACCCCGCGAACCACCAGAACGCCTCCGGGTTATCGACCCCGGGCAGCCCGCCCACATTGATCCCGAACAGACCGGTCAGAAAGCCCAGCGGCAGGAACAGCGCGCTGATAATGGCGAGCAGGTACATGCGGTCGTTGATCGCCTCGTTCTGCACCGAGAACACCTCTTCCTGCAGCAAGGTGGCGTGGTCCCGCGCCGCATCCAGATCTTCCAGAAGACGCTGCAGGCGCTCGCCGGCCTCGCGGATGATCTCCGCGTCATCGCGGTCGATACGGGCGTCGTTCTGCAGGCGCGCGATGGCCTCGCGCTGGGGCGCCAGATAACGGCGCAGGGTCACCGCCCGGCGGCGCAGGCTGCTGATCTCATGGGTGAGCGCCTTGTCGGGCCGGGTCTCCAGCAGATCGGCGCAGTCGCCGACCTGATCCTCGATCCGCTCGATGACGTCTTCCATGCGCCAGATGAGACCGTCCACCAGCCGCTTCACCAGGTCCGACGGGGTGCGGGCGCCCTCGCCCTGCTCCAGTTCCGTGACGATTTCCGACAGCGTCAGCAGCTGGCGTTTCTGGGTGCTGATGATCAGGCCGTTACGGATCCACAACCGCACCGCGATCATGTCTTCCGGGCGCGCCCCCGGCGCCAGATTGACGCCGCGCAGGTAGATCAGCAGGCCGCCGCCCACGTCCGCCGCCCGTGGCCGGGTGTCGGTGGCGAACAGCGCCTCGAGCACGGAAACCGGCACATCCGGCCGGTTTTGCAGCCACTCATAGGCCTCGTCGACGGTGTAATCGAGATGGATCCAGAGCGGCCCGCCCTGGCTCGGCAGCGGCGCCGACAATGAAATGGGCGTGGCACCGCCGGCGCCGTTCAACTGCAGCGCCAGCTTGACCCAGGGAGCGTTGGCCATGATTCAGGGTGCCCGTCTCAGGGGTTGATCTTAACCACCACCCGGCCGCGCAGCTTGCCGGCCAGAATCTCGGTGAAGCAGTCCGGCAGTTGCTCGCGGGTGACTTCGCGGCTCTCCAGCTTGTCCAGCGCCGGGCGCCAGTCGCTGGCCAGCAATTGCCACATCTGCTGCTTCACTTCGCAGGGCAGCTCGACGCTGTCCACGCCGAGCAGATTGACGCCGCGCAGGATAAACGGGAACACGGTGGCGTTTTCCAGCTTGGGCGAGGCGGTCAGGCCGCAGCAGGCCGCGCTGCCGCCGTATTGCAGGCTTTTCAGCGCATTGACCAGAATATCGCCGCCCACGCAATCGACCACCCCGGCCCAGCGCGGCTTGAGCACCGGCTTCTCGATGCCTTCCAGCAAGGCGTCACGGCCGATGATGTCGGCGGCGCCGAGATCACGCAGCCAGTCGTGGGCGTCCTGTTTGCCGGTGGCGGCCACCACCTTGAAGCCCAGATTGGAGAGGATCGACACCGCCACGCTGCCGACGCCGCCGGTGGCGCCGGTGACCAGCACCTCGCCCTGCTCCGGCTGCAGACCGGTGTCGATCAGCGCTTCCACGCAGAGCGCGGCGGTGAGGCCGGCGGTGCCCAGCACCATGGCGTCACGGGCGGACAGCCCGGCGGGCAGCGGCGCCAGCCATTCGGCGGGCACGCGGATGTAATCGCCGTAGCCGCCGGAGGTGTTCATGCCCAGGTCGTAACCGGTGCAGATCACCGCGTCGCCGACGCTGAAGGGGCCGTCGCCGGCCTCCTCCACCACGCCGGCGGCGTCGATGCCGGGGGTGTGCGGGAAGGAGCGGGTGACGCCCTTGTTGCCGCTGGCGGACAGCGCGTCCTTATAGTTCAGGGACGACCAGGCGACGCGTACCAGCACATCGCCTTCGGGCAGATCTTCCAGGTTCTTGTCCCCTACCCGGCTCTGGTAGCCGTCGTCGGTTTTCTCGGTGATCAGTGCCTTGAAAGTCATTGCCTCGCTCCGTTGAAAGCCCGCCGGTGTCGCCACCGGGGTTAGTGAAACTGACGCTGGCTGCCCCGGTGCCAGAACCGGTCGATCAGACGCACCCCGGCGTTCTCCACGGAAACGCCCAGACGCTCGGCCAGCTTGCGCTTGTATTCCCAGTTCAATTCGTACAGATCCAGGTGTTCCTTGCGGCCCTGCAGGTATTCATCGCTGGTCATGATGTCGTCCACCAGGCCCAACTCCTTGGCGCGGGTGCCGAACCAGTGCTCGCCGGTGGCCACCGCGTCCATGTCCAGGGTGCGGCGGTGTTCGCGCACGAACCCCTTGAACAGCTGGTGGGTCTCTTCCAGCTCCTGCTGGAATTTTTCCCGGCCCTTGTCGGTGTTCTCGCCGAGCATGGTCAGGGTGCGCTTGTATTCGCCGGCGGTCATCAACTCCACGTCGATGTCGTTCTTCTTCAGCAGCCGGTGGAAATTGGGCACCTGGGCGACCACACCGATGGAGCCGATCACCGCGAACGGCGCCGCCAGAATACGGTCGGCGATACACGCCATCATGTAGCCGCCGCTGGCCGCCACCTGATCCACCGCCACCGTCAGTTTCACGCCACGGCCGCGCAGGCGCTTGAGCTGGGAGGCCGCCAGGCCGTAGCTGTGCACCAGGCCGCCGGGGCTTTCGAGGCGCAGCAGCACTTCGTCGTCGCCGGTGGCCACTTCCAGCACCGCGGTGATCTCGCGGCGCAGCCGCGCCACGTCGCTGGCCTGAATGTCGCCGTTGAAATCGAGCACGAACATGCGCGGCTTGCTCTTCGCTTCGGCGCCGGCCTTTTTGCGCTGCTTGTTACGGGCCTTCTCTTCCTTGCGCTTTTTCTTGTGCTCGGCCTTGCGCTCCGCCTCGGGCAGCACCTGGTCGACGATGCTTTCGCGCAGGTCGTCGAACTCTTCGTTGAGGTGCTTGACGCGCAGTTCGCCGTCGCGGCTGGTGCGGTGCCGGTTACGGGCCGCCGCCGAAACGATGCCGCCGATCACAACCAAAATCGCCACCACGAGGGTGACGACCTGGGCCAGAAACATGCCATATTGGTAAAGAAAATCGATCACCTTGTACGCTCACCTGTTCAGGGGCCGTCATGGCTCCAGGTTATTGCCAGCCCGCCACGGCCTGCTGAGCGCTGCCGTTAAGCGGTCGCCCGATCAAGCCCCCGGAGGGCGGCACGGTTACTTCGAAAATAGCCCCGTCCGCCATCGGCAGATAGGCCGCGCTACCATAGCGCGCATCCACCAGAAAACTCCACCCCTCCCTGGCCTGGCGCCAGATATCCATGCCCAGGGGGTCGCGGCTGAGGCTGTACAGGGTGCGTTCCTTGGAGCGCTCGTCCTCAAGGGCGAAGTAACGGCCCTGAATGCGGTCTAGCTGGTAACCGGGCTTCAGGCCCAGCAGGGAAAACGGCGTCTTCCATTTGACGATCCGCGCATCCAGTTGCCACTGGTCGCCGTTCAGGCGGAAGTCCTCGGTGCTGCCGTCATTGCGGGTCACCGTGGCGATGTAGCTCTGCTCGCCGATGGCGCGGAAGCTCACCGTGGCCACCGGCGTTTCCTCGGTGAGCTCGTGGAAGCTGTACAGGTTCAGGGCCACCAGCACCAGGTAGACCGCCAGGCCCACCACCGCCAGGCCCAGGCTGCCCTTGATCCACTGCCACAGCCACTTCTGGCGCAGCAGGATCCAGGCGCCCACCAGAATCAGGACCAGGCTCACGGCCATGATCAGAAACGGAGCAACGCTGAAACTCATCGGGGTGTCTCCCTTCAGGAACCGGTGGCCGCCTGACAGGCGCCGCGCCAGTGATCGATCAGAGTCCGGGCGATGCTGCCCGGCGGTGGGATGTGCGGCAATTCAGTGTGGTGGAACCAGCGGGCGTCGGTGATCTCGTCATCGTCGATACGGATCTCGCCGCCGGCGAAGGCGGCGTGGAAGCCCAGCATCAGGGAGTGCGGGAACGGCCAGGACTGGCTGGAAAAATAACGCAGATCCTTCACCCGGACGCCGGTCTCTTCCATGATTTCCCGGTGCACCGCCTGCTCGGCGGTTTCACCGGCCTCCATGAAGCCGGCCAGGCAGGAATAGAAGCCTTCCGGGAAACGGGCGGAGTGCCCCAGCAGAGCGTATTCACCGTCGGTGACCAGCGCGATGATGCACGGGGTGATGCGCGGGTACTGGCGGTAATCGCAGGCGCTGCACAGCATCGCCAGCTCGGTGGGATGGGGCCGGGTCTCGGCGCCGCAGCGGCTGCAGAAGCGATGGTTCTGGCGCCAGCTGATCACCTGCAGGGCGCGTGCCGCCATGGTGAACTGGGTCTCGTCCAGGTGCCCCATCAGTTCCCGCAGGGGCATCGGGTAAAGCGGCCGGTCCGCCAGCTCATGGTCCGCCTGGCGGCACACATAGCAGGGTTCGCCGTGCAGCAGGCCGATAAAGCGGTAATCCGGGTGGCCGCGCAGCAGAAACGACGGTGCGCGGGGAAGGCCCGGCGCCGGCGCCTGGTCGGTGTCCACGCACAGCTGCTGGTCGTGGATCACGAACAGCCAGGCCTCGTCGGCGTCGTGGGGCTCCGGCGCGGACAGGTCCATGGGAAAAAAGTCATTATCCATGCGTGCCTCGCTCCGCCAGCGGGTAGCCCAGCTCCGCCATCGCCTGCTCGGACACGTCCAGCACGCCCTCGCCGATCGGCTTCTGCTCTTCCATGCTTTCCAGATAGTAGTCGACCCCGGTGAGGGCGTCGGCCAGGGTCTCCATGGCCGGCTGGCCGGGCGGTTCGTCACCGCCGATCAGACGGGTTTCGATGTGGGTGCGGCAGGCGCGGATCACCGCGCAGGCGCGCTCCAGCTCCAGGAACATCAGGCCGCCGGAGACACTGGCGAAGGTGCCGGGCAGATTGGTCAGGTGCATGGGGTCCCAGTTGTTCTCCATGTAGCTGGCCAGCGACCGTTTGGCCAGCGCCAGCCCGGCCCGGCACTCACCCACCACGGTCATGCGGGCGTCGTCGAGCTGGTAGAGGGAAATACGGGTGTTGGTGGCGTCCCGGCGCACATCGTCGGAGGGCGCCAGGCTGCGTTCCAGGCTGGCCACGGTGTTCTCGGCGGCCAGCAGGTCGTCCACCAGGGCGTGGAAATCCGGGCTGTCCGCGTCCACGTCCGAGGGCCAGTCGGCCACCTTGTCGGCGCGCTCGCGCAGCAGGTTGGCTTCGTGCTCCTTGCTGACCATTTCCAGGGTGCTGGCGATCCGGCGCAGACCGCCGGCGACGCCGGCGTAGTCGGTGTCCGCCACGCCCTGGGAGGCGAGATCCAGGGTTTCCTTCACCTGGTTGATTTCGTCCTTGAGCGCGCCCGCCACCGAGCGGATCACCGAACCCCGGGCGCCGGCCATCAACGCCAGCTCGCTCTGCAGCACGGTGTCGCTGACGCCGCGTTCCAGCCCGAATACGCCGCGCACCTCGGCGGCGGCGGTGCCGGTCCCGGAGCCGAGACTGGCCAGGTACAGGCTTTCCTTGATCAGCAGCAGCGGCGCTTCCTGGGCCAGGGCCCGCTCGCCGTCGTAGACCAGCTTCTTCAGTTGCCGGTCGTACTGCGCCAGCAGCGCCTTGCGCGCCGGCGTGATCACCATGCGGTCTTCCGCCAGGGATTCGGTGGCGGCCCGCGCCACCCACCAGAAGCGGCTGTTGGCGCAGCGGCCGCAGAGATTGTCGACCCGGGCCAGGGCCCGCGCCATCAGCCGCAGGTGCGCGTCGCGGTTATCACCGCGCAGCAGCCCCAGCAGGCCGACCTGGTACATATGACGCAGGCGCCGCCCCTGTGCCAGCAGGGCCGCCGGGTCGCCCTCCTCCGGCTCCGGGCTGCGCGCCCGCGACAGGTCGACGCTGAAGAAATGGCTTTCCTGGATCAGCGGCTTGCCGCCGGCGCGGCGCAGTTCGTTGATACCGCCGATCAGCATTTCGGGCAGGGTGCGGTCCTTGAGCTGGACGTACTCGAAATAGCGGCCCAGCAGTACGATGGCGTTGCCCAGGGCCTGCACCAGCGCCCGGCCGCCATGGCGCTTGAGGCCTTCCACGGCCAGTTCCATTTCCTCGCTCATCAGGGTGGCCGCCGACAGCTCCAGCATCTGCGAGATGCCGCGCAATTGGTGAAAGGCTTCACCGCAACGATCCAGTGAGGTTCCCTCGTCCCGTTCCTCGGCGAACGCCTCAAGGCTGGCTTCCGCCTCGCTCAACGTGGCGTCGATGGACTCCTTGAGAAACGTCAGGGAGGTGGTGTTGGTGATGGCGACCATGAACTCTCCGGAAACCCCTGCTGATTATTAAAAGCGTTTTGAACTTTCTCACGGCGTTCAACAATGCGTCAACTTTCAAACGTAAGCAACTGATTTGGCGGCATATTGTTAACAGGCACACAGGCCGGCGCCGGTTTCCGCCGTGGCGTGAAGGCGTTCCTCCCCGGCTCACCGACTGTACCCCGGCATCGGAAGTGCTTATGATTGCGCCGCCCATCCGTTCTCCTTACATTTAGCAGGAAGTAGTGCCATGTACGCCCAGTTCGGCCGCGCCTTCGGTCAGAATTTCCTGGGGCAAGCCCCCGCCTGGTACAAGTACACCATCGTGGTGTTTTTGCTGATCAACCCGCTGGTCGCCTGGACCTTGGGCGAAGCAACGGCAGGCTGGCTGTTGCTGGCGGAGTTCATCTTCACCCTGGCCATGGCGCTGAAGTGCTACCCGCTGCAGCCGGGCGGCCTGCTGGCGATCGAAGCCCTGCTGATCGGCCTCACCTCGCCGGACACCGTCCTGCATAAAGTCGAAGGCAACCTGGAAGTGCTGCTGCTGTTGATTTTCATGGTGGCGGGCATCTTCTTCCTGAAGGACCTTCTTCTATATACCTTTACCCGAATTCTGCTGGGCGTGAAATCGAAGATCCGCCTGAGCCTGCTGTTCGCTCTGGCGGCGGCCTTCCTGTCCGCGTTCCTGGACGCGCTGACCGTGACCGCGGTGGTGATCGCGGTGTGCACCGGCTTCTTCGGCATCTACCACAAGGTGGCGTCGGGCAAGACCTTCCAGCAAAAGCACGACCACGGCGACGACACCACGGTGGAGGATCTGCACCGGGAAGACCTGCGCCGTTTCCGCGCCTTCCTGCGCAGCCTGCTGATGCACGCCGCCGTGGGCACCGCCCTGGGCGGCGTCTGCACCCTGGTGGGCGAGCCCCAGAACCTGCTGATCGCCACCAAGGCGCAGTGGGAGTTCGGCGAGTTCTTCCTGCGCATGGCGCCGGTGAGCCTGCCGGTGCTGGCCATGGGCCTGCTCACCTGCCTGTTTCTGGAATGGAGCGGCAGCTTCGGCTACGGCGAGGAGATTCCCGAGAAGGTCGAGGGGATCATGCGCCAGTACGCCCGCGAGCAGGACGACCGCCGCACCACCCGGGACAAGGTCAATCTGGTGGTGCAGGGCTTCATCGCGCTGTGGCTGGTGGTGGGGCTCGCCACCCACGCCGCGTCCGTGGGTCTGGTGGGTCTGAGCGTGATTATTCTCGCCACCGCGTTCTGCGGCATCATCGAGGAGCACCGCCTGGGCCAGGCGTTCGAGGAGGCGCTGCCGTTCGCCGCCCTGCTCACCGTGTTCTTCGCGGTGGTGGCGGTGATCGCCGACCAGCAGCTGTTCACCCCGGTGATCGACTATGTGCTGAGCCTCGACCGCGGCGTCCAGGGCTCCGCCTTCTATATGGCCAACGGCGTGCTGTCGGCGGTGTCGGACAACGTGTTCGTGGCCTCGGTGTACGTGGACGAGGTGGCCAAGGCGCTGGTCAACGGGGAAATCGACCGGGACACCTTCGATCTGCTGGCGGTGGCGATCAACACCGGCACCAATATTCCTTCGGTGGCCACCCCCAACGGGCAGGCGGCGTTCCTGTTCCTGCTCACCTCCGCCCTGGCGCCGCTGGTGCGGCTGTCCTACGGCCGCATGGTGATCATGGCCCTGCCCTACACCATCGTCATGACGCTGACCGGTCTGATCATGACCGCCACGCTTCTCGAGCCCGCCACCGAGTACATGTACGAGCACGGCTGGATCACCCACCACGAGCCCAGCGATCTGAAAATGGACGCCGAGCCTTCCGCCCACTAAGGGCGCGGCTCGCCGCCGGCGGCGGTTACTGCTCCAGTTCCTGCCACAGGGTCATCTGACCCCGGCTCTCGGCCATCGCTTCCAGCTTCTTGCGGTGGCGCTCCAGGTCCGTGTCCGAGGCCCGCACCACCGCCAGACGCGGCCGGTCCGCCGTCAGGCGGCGAATCGCTTCGGCCTGCTCGCTGCCCTGCTCGCCGGCGTCCGCGCCGCCCAGGGACAGCTTGGTCTGGCCGCCGGTCATCGCCAGGTAGACGTCGGCGAGAATCTCCGCGTCCAGCAGCGCGCCGTGCAGCTCCCGGTGGGCGTTCTCCACATCGTAACGGCGGCACAGGGCGTCCAGGCTGTTCTTCTGGCCCGGGTGCAGATCCCGGGCCATTTTCAGGGTATCCAGAATCCGGCAGCGTTCGGCGACGGCGCCCCATTTGCCGCCCAGGCGCCGCAATTCGTGGTCGAGGAACCCGACGTCGAACGGCGCGTTGTGAATCACCAGCTCGGCGCCGTCCACGAAGGTCATGAACTCTTCGGCGATCTGCTCGAAGGTGGGCTTGTCGGCGAGGAACTCCCGGGTAATGCCGTGCACCTCCAGGGCGCCCTCATCGATATCCCGCTCCGGGTTGATGTACAGGTGCAGGTTGTTGCCGGTGAGCCGCCGGTTGCGCAGCTCCACGCAGCCGATTTCGATGATCCGGTGCCCGGACAGCGGGTCCAGGCCGGTGGTCTCGGTATCCAGAACGATCTGTCTCATGCGCCGATCTCCGCTTCGTCGATACCCCGGTTGGCGAGCCGGTCGGCGCGCTCATTCTCGCTGTGGCCGCTGTGGCCGCGCACCCAGTGCCATTTGACCCGGTGCCGTTCGGCGGCGGTCTCCAGGCGCTGCCAGAGGTCCTTGTTGACCACCGGCTTCTTGGCGGCGGTTTGCCAGTTGCGCTTTTTCCAGTTGGCCAGCCACTCGGTAATGCCCTTGCGGACATACTGGGAGTCGGTGGTCAGATTGACCTCGCAGGGGTCCTTGAGCGCTTCCAGGGCCTGGATCGCGGCCATCAGCTCCATGCGGTTGTTGGTGGTATGGGGCTCGCCGCCGAACAGTTCCTTTTCCTTGTCGCCGTAACGCAAGATCGCGCCCCATCCCCCGGGGCCCGGGTTACCACGGCAGGCGCCGTCGGTAAAAATATCCACCTGCTTCAAAAGCCGTTACTCCGTATTTCGTTGTTGTCGCCAGCGCGCCACCGGCACCGATACCACCGTGGGGCCCTGCTGGCGGCTGAAGCCGGCGGTCGCCGGCAAGGGACGCATCATGGCGGCGCGTTTGCGCGCCACCAGCAGATACACGCCGCCGTTGCGCCACCAGAAGCGCCGCCCCAGCCAGTCCAGCCAGCGCAAACGGGCGCGGCCCCGGTCGCCGACGGGCAGATTGTAGAACCCGCTGGCCACGCCCTCCACTTCAAAACCCAGCACGTTCAGCCAGTCGCTGACCCGGTAAGGACGGAAATAGCGGCCGTTCCAGCCGGGCCGCTGGCCGCCGCGCCGGAACCAGCGCGCCAGCCCCATGATGCTCAGGGGGTGGAAGCCGACCACCGCGAGCACGCCGCCCGGGGCCACGCAGCGGGCCGCCTCGCGCAGCACCTGGTGGGGGGCGTCGTGGAATTCCAGACAATGGTGCAGCAGCACCACGTCGACGCTGTTCTTGGCGATCGGCAGCGACTGCGGGCAGGCTTCCAGGGCCACCCGGCTGGTGGCCTGGCGCCCGCCTTCCACCGGCATCGGTGTCACCGAACAGCGCCACGGCAGACGAATGTCGCGCAGCATGTCCTGGCAACGGCCGCCGCTGACTTCCACCGCGCGCTGGCCCACCAGCCGGGGGGTCCATTCGGCGACGATGGCGCGTTCCGCCTCCAGCACCGCCTGGCCGGCCTGGGTGTCCTGCCACTCATTGAACCGTTCCAGCATGTCCGCCGGCTGGCGGCGGAACGGTGATCTCGACAGCGGGGGTAACTGCATCGCTGACATTTCTCCCTTGGAACTGTAGGGTTACATCCAAGCAATCAAGCGAAGGGTAACACGTCATGCTGCAAGCCCCTACGGCCATCCCGGCCTTCAATGACAACTACATTTGGGCGATTCGCGACGGTGATCAATGCGTGATCGTGGACCCGGGCGACGCCGCCCCGGTGGAGGCCTGGCTGAGCGACCAGGGCCTGACCCTGAGTGCGCTGCTGATTACCCATCACCACCCGGATCACGTGGGCGGGGTCTCCGCCCTGTGCCGGGATCGGGATATTCCGGTGTACGGCCCGGCCCGGGAAACCATTCCGGAAATGGACCACCCGCTGGGCGACGGCGACCGCGTTCGTGTGGCCACGCCGGACCTGGAACTGGACGTAATGGAAGTGCCCGGCCACACCCTGGGGCACATTGCTTTCTACGCCCCCCGCCAGGGCTGGCTGTTCTGCGGCGACACCCTGTTCGCCGGCGGCTGCGGGCGGCTGTTCGAAGGCACCCCGGAGCAGATGCACCACTCCCTGACGCGGCTGGCCGGCCTGCCCGAGGACACCCAGGTGTTCTGCGCCCATGAGTACACCCTGGCCAACCTGCGCTTCGCGGCGACCGTATCCCCCGAGGACCCGGCGGTAAGCGACCGGCTCGCCCGGGTCAGCGCCCTGCGCGAGCAGGACCGCATCACGGTGCCCTCCACCATCGGCGAGGAGAAGCGCACCAACCCGTTTCTGCGCGCGGCGGACCCGCAACTGCGCCAGGCCTGCGAAGCCCGTTTCGGGGAAGCGCCGGAAACCAACGTGGACAGTTTCGCGGCCCTGCGCCGCTGGAAGGACTCCGCCTGAAGCGCGGTCCGGCGGCGATTTCTCCTTGCCGGGATCGCCGCCCCTGCCTAGAATCAACTTAAAATTCGAATCGTATATTATTGTTATGAATAAACTTCTTGGTTGTGCAGCCCTGGGGCTCGCGCTGATGGTAGGCGCTTGTGCCACGAAACCCGAGGTGGACGACCTGCCTCCCATGCCGCCGGCGGAGTCCTCCGTCAAAGACCCGGGGCTCGCCAACGGCATGCCGGAACCGGAACCGGTTGAGCCCGCCGCCGACCAGGAAGAGAGCACGCAGCAGGATCTGTGGGCGCGGATTCGCGACGGCTATGCGCTGGACCTGCATCAGGACCGGGAGCGCGTGCGCCTGCAGCGCAAGTGGTACGCCCGCCACCCGAGCTATTTCACCCGCGTCACGGAGCGCGCCGAGCGCTATCTGCACTTTATCGTCGAGGAAGCGGAGCGCCGCGACATGCCGCTGGAGCTGGTGATGCTGCCGGTGGTGGAAAGCGCCTTCGACCCGTTCGCCTACTCCCACGGCCGCGCCGCCGGCCCCTGGCAGTTCATTCCGTCCACCGGCAAGTATTTCGGGCTCGACCAGACCTGGTGGTACGACGGCCGCCGCGACATCACCCTTTCCACCCGCGCCGCCCTGGACTACCTGCAGCAGCTTTCCGAGCGCTTCGACGGCGACTGGCTGCTGGCCCTGGCGTCCTACAACGCCGGCGGCGGCACCGTCTCCCGGGCCCGGCGCCGCAACGAGGAAGCCGGCCGCCCCACCGATTTCTGGCACCTGGACCTGCCCCGCGAAACCACCGCCTATGTGCCCAAGCTGCTGGCGGTGGCGGAGATCGTCCGCGACCCGCGGCGCTACGGCGTCACCCTGCACCCGATGGCCGACCAGCCCTACTTCGAAGAGGTGGACGTGGGCGGCCAGATCGACCTGGCCCAGGCCGCCAGCCTGGCGGAGATCTCCACCGAAGAGCTCTACCTGCTGAATCCGGCGTTCAACCGCTGGGCGACCGCCCCGGAAGGCCCGCACACCCTGCTGGTGCCGGTGGGCAGCGCCGACGCCTTCCGCGAGCGGGTGGCGGACCTGCCGCAGGAAGAACGCATGCGCTGGCACCGCTACACCATTCGCAGCGGCGATTCGCTGAGCCGCATCGCACGCGCCCACCGCACCACCCCGGCGGTGCTCCGCGACATCAACGATCTGTCCGGCAACACCATCATCGCCGGCCGCACCCTGTTGATTCCGGAACCCTCCCAGGATCAGTACAAACTGAGCGCCGACCAGCGGCTGGCGGACAACCAGGGCCGGCAGCGCGGCAAGCGCCAGCGCGTGGATCATCGGGTCGCCGCCGGGGACACGCTGTGGCAGATCGCGCGGGAGAACGACGTCAGCGTGCAGGCGCTGGCGAAATGGAACAATATGGCCCCCGGCGACCCGCTGCGCGTGGGCCAGACCCTGGCGGTGTGGCGCGAGGACGGCCCGGCGGCCACGGTGCGCGCCGAAGAGCGCGAGGAAATGATTCGCAAGGTGCGCTACTCCGTGCGTCGCGGGGATTCACTGCACGCTATCGCCAACCGCTTTAACGTGTCGGTGAATCAGATTCGCGACTGGAATGACCGCCTGGAGAAAAGCCGCTATCTGCAACCCGGCGACAATCTGACGCTGTATGTGGATGTGCGCAACGCGCCTTAAGCGGATCAGGCGCGACGGCCCGCTTCGCCGGTGAACCCGACCGGCGAGCGCGGGTCACAGTAAGCAGTGCCATTTGGCGATCCCCATCGCCTGGGCTATGGTGACGCCAAAGACCCCACCAAGGAGTCCACAATAACGATGAAAGGCGCGATGCGTTGCTTAGTGTGCTGTTTGTTCTTTGTTGCCGCCCTGTTTAGCGGCCCGGCGCTGGCGGAGACCCAGCGCTCCCACGCCATCACCATGCACGGCGACCCCAAATACCCCGCCGGCTTCAAGCACTTCGACTATGTCCGGCCGGACGCCCCCAAAGGCGGCAGCCTGAGCCTGCACGTGGTGGGCGGCTTCGATAATTTTCAGCCGTGGCTGCCCAAGGGCCAGGCGGCGGCCGGCTCCCAGGGGCTGGTGTTCGACACCCTGACGGTGCGCAGCAAGGACGAACCCTTCACCGAATACGGGTTGCTGGCCGAATCCATGGAATGGCCCGAGGACCGCAGCTGGGTCACCTTCACCCTGCGCGAGCAGGCCCGCTTCGCCGACGGGCATCCGGTGCGCGCCGAGGACGTGGTGTGGAGCTTCAAGCAGCTGCGCGACAAAGGCGCGCCCTTCTACGCCTACTATTACGGTGACGTGGAAAAGGTCGAGGCGCTGTCCGAGCGCGAGGTGAAATTCAGCTTCAAGGCCGGCGACAACCGCGAGCTGGTGATGATCGTCGGCCAGCTGCCGGTGATGCCCAAGCATTACTGGGACGACAAACCCTTCGACGACGCCAATCTGGTGCCGCCGCCCGGTTCCGGGCCCTATAAGGTGGACAGCTTCAAGGCCGGCAAGCGGGTCGTCTACCAGCGCCGCGACGACTACTGGGCCAAGGACCTGCCGGTGAACCGGGGGCACCATAATTTCGGCCGCATCATCTACGAATACTATCTGGACCAGACCGTGGCGCTGGAAGCGTTCAAGCGCGGCGACTACGACTGGCGCTCGGAGAACAATTCCAAGTACTGGGCCACCGCCTACACCGGCGAGGCGTTCCGCGACGGCGAGATCATCACCGAAGAGGTGACCCACCAGAACCCGGCCGGCATGCAGGGCTTTATTTTCAATACCCGCCGCCCGCTGTTCCAGGACCCGGTGCTGCGCGAGGCGATGACCTACGCCTTTGATTTTGAGTGGTCCAACAAGAATCTGTTCTACGGTCAGTACAAGCGGACCCGCAGCTACTTTCAGAATTCCGAGCTGGCCGCCACCGGCCTGCCCGACGAGAAAGAGCTGGCACTGCTGAAACCGCTGCGCGAGGACCTGCCGCCGCGGGTGTTCACCGAGGCCTACCAGCCGCCGGTGTCGGACGGCTCCGGCCGCCCCCGTGACAATCTGCGCCAGGCCCAGGCCCTGCTCAAGGACGCCGGCTACCAGGTCAAGGACGGCAAGCTGCACACCCCGGACGGCGAGCCGGTGAGCTTTGAATTCCTGCTCTACCAGCCGGCCTTCGAGCGCATCGTGCTGCCCTACGCGCGCAACCTGAAGACCCTGGGTATCGACGCGGACGTGGTGCGCGTGGACCAGTCGCAGTACGTGCAGCGGGTGCGTAATTTCAATTTCGACATGATGGTCGGCGGCTGGGGCCAGTCGCCCTCCCCCGGCAACGAGCAGCGCGGCTACTGGGGCTCCGCCGCCGCCGAGCGGGAAAGCAGCCAGAACTACGCCGGCGTCAGCAATCCGGCCATCGATGAGCTGGTCAGCAAGGTGATCGCCGCCAACACCCGGGAGCAGCTGGTCACCCGCACCCGCGCCCTGGACCGGGCGCTGCAGTGGGGCTTCTACGTGGTGCCCAACTGGTATCTGGATTACCACCGCTTCGCCTATCAGTCACGGCTCGCCCATCCGCCGCTGCCGCCCTATGTGGGCTTCGACGGCGCCACCGAACTCTGGTGGGATAAAAGCGCGCAATAATGCTGATCTATATTCTCAAGCGCCTGCTGCTGATCGTGCCCACCCTGCTGGGCATTCTGCTGCTTAACTTCGTGATCGTGCAGGCGGCCCCCGGCGGCCCGGTGGAGAAAGCCATCGCCCAGCTGCAGGGCATCGGCGGAGGCGGCGCCGGCGGCGGTTTCGCCGGCACCACTCAGGATCTGGTCAACAGCGGCGGCGGCGACTACCGGGGCTCACGGGGGATGCCGCCGGAGCTGCTCGAGCGTATCGAAAAGCTCTACGGCTTCGACAAGCCGGCGCCGGAACGTTTCTGGCTGATGATCAAACGCTATCTGACCTTCGATTTCGGCGAATCCTACTACCGCGACAAGGACGTCAGCACCCTGATCGCCGAGCGCCTGCCGGTGTCCATCTCCCTGGGGCTGTGGAGCACGCTGATCACCTATCTGGTGGCGGTGCCACTGGGCATCAAAAAGGCGGTGCGCGACGGCAGCCGCTTCGACGTGTGGAGCAGCACCGCGATCATCGTCGGCTATGCGATCCCCAGCTTTCTGATCGCCATTCTGCTGGTGGTGCTGTTCGCCGGCGGCTCCTACTGGGAGTGGTTTCCGCTGCGCGGGCTGACTTCGGACAATTTCGATCAACTGCCCTGGTGGCGCCAGGCGCTGGATTACCTGCACCACATCACGCTGCCCACCCTGGCCATCGTGATCGGCAACTTCGCCACCCTCACCATGCTCACCAAGAACTCCTTTCTTGACGAGATCAGCAAGCAATACGTGCAGACCGCCCGCGCCAAGGGGCTGGACGAAAACGGCGTGCTCTACGGCCATGTGTTCCGTAACGCCATGCTGATCATCATCGCCGGCTTCCCGGCCGCCTTCGTCGGCATGTTCTTCACCGGCGTGCTGCTGATCGAGTACATCTTCTCGCTGGACGGGCTGGGCCTGCTTGGCTTCGAATCGGTGATCAACCGGGATTACCCGGTGGTGTTCGGCACCCTGTTCATCTTCACCCTGATCGGCATGCTGCTGAAGCTGATTTCGGACCTGACCTATATGTGGGTGGACCCGCGTATCGACTTTGAGCGGAGGGCACGCTGATGGGCAGCGGCAATCCGATCTGGCGGCGCCAGTGGCGCGCCTTCCGTCGCAACCGCCGCGGCTTCTGGTCGCTGGGCCTGTTCCTGGTGCTGTTCGTGGTCAGCCTGGGGGCGGAATTCGTCGCCAACGACAGGCCGATCATGGTGCAGTACCAGGGCGACCTGTATTTCCCGGTGTTCAAGACCTACCCGGAAACCACCTTCGGCGGCCTGTTCGAAACCGAAGCCAACTACCGCGACCCCTATGTGGCGGAACTGATCGAGGACGACGGCTGGATGCTGTGGCCGCCGATCCGCTACAGCCACGACACCATCAACTACGAGCTCACCGTGCCGGCGCCGGCGCCCCCCTCGGCGGAAAACTGGCTGGGCACCGACGACCAGGGCCGCGACGTGCTGGCCCGCCTGATTTACGGCTTCCGCCTGTCGGTGCTGTTCGGCCTGATCCTGACCGTCACGTCCAGCCTGATCGGCATCGTGGTGGGCGCGGTGCAGGGTTACTACGGCGGCTGGCTGGACCTGGGCGGCCAGCGCTTCGTGGAAATCTGGTCGAGCATGCCGATTCTCTACCTGATCATCGTGATCTCCAGTTTCGTGGTGCCCGGGTTCTGGGTCCTGCTGGCGATCATGCTGCTGTTCTCGTGGATGACCCTGGTGGATCTGGTGCGCGCCGAATTCCTGCGCTGCCGCAACCTGGAGTACGTGCGCGCCGCCCAGGCCATGGGGGTGCGCACCCCGGTGATTCTGTTCCGGCACATGCTGCCCAACGCCATGGTGGCCACCCTCACCTATCTGCCGTTCGTGCTCAACGCGTCGGTGATCCTGCTCACCTCGCTGGACTTCATCGGCTTCGGCCTGCCGCCGGGGTCGCCGTCGCTGGGGGAGCTGCTGGGTCAGGGCAAGGCCAACCTGCACGCCCCCTGGCTGGGCTTGAGCGCCTTCGTCACCCTGGCGGTGATGCTCTCGCTGCTGGTGTTCGCCGGCGAGGCGGTACGCGACGCTTTCGATCCGAGGAAATACAATGACGCCGCTGCCTAGACATCTGCTGCGCCTGGACGACCTGAGCGTCTGGTTCGACGACCCGGCCCGGCCGGCGGTGGACCGGGTGAGCCTGAGCGTGGACGCCGGGCGCACCCTGGCCCTGGTGGGCGAATCCGGTTCCGGCAAGTCGCTCACCGCCATGTCGGTGCTGGACTTGCTGCCGGGCGGCGCCGGGCGCCGTGCCGCCGCCATCGAGCTGGACGGCGACAACATCCTGGGCTGGCCCGCCGATCGCCGCCGGGCGCTGCGCGGCGGCCGTATCGGCACCATCTTTCAGGAGCCGCTCACCGCGCTCAACCCGCTGCACCGCGTGGAGCGGCAGATCGGCGAGGCGATGCGCATTCATCAGGGCCTGGGCCGTGCCGCCATCCGGCAGCGTTGCCTGAATCTGCTGGAACAGGTGGAGCTGCCCGCCACCGAGGACATGCTGCAGCGCTACCCGCATCAGCTCAGCGGCGGTCAGCGTCAACGGGTGATGATCGCCATGGCGCTGGCCAACGACCCGGCCCTGCTGATCGCCGACGAGCCCACCACCGCCCTGGACGTGACCATCCAGGAAACCATCCTGGACCTGCTGCGGCGCCTGCAGCGCGAGCGCAATCTGGGCATTCTGCTGATCAGCCACGACCTGGGCCTGGTGGCCCGCTACGCCGACGACGTGGCGGTGATGCATCAGGGGCGCATCGTCGAAACCGGCGCCACCGCGCGGGTCCTGGAGCAGCCGGAACACGATTACACTCGCCACCTGCTGGCGGCGGAGCCCGCCGGCCACCCGGAGCCGCTGACCGACGAGGCCCCGGAGCTGCTCAACGCCCAGGGCCTGTCGGTGCACTTCAAAGGCCCGCGCCGGGGCTGGTTCGGCCGCGCCGCGCCGCTGGCGGCGGTGGACGACCTCTCCCTCACCCTGCGCCGCGGCGAAACCCTGGGCGTGGTGGGCGAATCCGGCTCCGGCAAATCGACCCTGGCGCTGGCCCTGCTGCGGCTGATCCCCGCCGCCGGCACGGTGAGGCTGCTGGACCAGCCGCTGGACCGCCTCAGCGGCGCCGCCCTGCGCCCCTGGCGCCGCCATATGCAGGTGGTGTTCCAGGACCCGTTCGGCAGCCTTAACCCGCGCCTCAGCGTGGGCCGCGCCGTGGACGAGGGCCTGCGCGTGCACCACAAAGACCTGGACGCCGCCCAGCGGGCCGAGCGCACCCGCGCCCTGCTCGAGGAAGTGGGTCTGCCGGCGGACGCCGCCGAGCGCTATCCGCACGAATTCTCCGGCGGCCAGCGCCAGCGCATCGCCATCGCCCGGGCCCTGATCGTGGAGCCGGACCTGCTGATTCTCGACGAGCCCACCTCGGCGCTCGACCGCAGCGTGCAGGCCCAGGTGCTGGAGCTGCTGAAAACCCTGCAGCGCCGCCACGGCCTCAGCTACCTGTTCATCAGCCACGACCTCAAGGTGGTGCGCGCGATCAGCCACCGGCTGCTGGTCATGCGCCACGGCCAGGTGGTGGAGCACGGCGACACCGAGCGGGTGTTCCGTGAGCCCCAGCAGGCCTACACACGGCGCCTGATCGACGCCGCCTACAACCGCACCGTCAACGCCGGCGGCGAGAAACAAGCGGTTGCACATTGAATTCCGGGGCGTCTTTCACCCCCTTGCCATTTCCCTATACTAGGGCCACACCGAACCGTCGAATCGAGGACATATCATGGGTTTTCTCGCAGGTAAGCGATTTCTGATTGTCGGCGTCGCCAGTGACCGGTCGATCGCCACCGGTATCGCCGAAGCCATGCACCGCGAAGGTGCCGAGCTGGCCTTTACCTACCAGAACGACAAACTGAAAAGCCGGGTGCTGAAAGCGGCCGAGCGCTACGGCAGCAACGAGGCGCTCTGCTTTCCCTGCGACGTGGCCTCCGATGAACAGATCCAGCAGGTATTCGAAGGGCTCGGCAAGCAGTGGGACGGCCTCGACGGCGTGGTCCACGCGGTGGGCTTCGCCCCGGGCAACGAGCTGGACGGCAACTTCGCCGACGTGGCCACCCGCGAAGGCTTCCGCATCGCCCACGAGATTTCCTCCTACAGCTTCGTGGCCCTGGCCCAGGCGGCCCGCCCGCTGATGAAGGGCCGCAACGGCGCCCTGCTCACCCTCACCTACCACGCCTCCCGGCAAACCGTGCCCAACTACAACGTGATGGGCCTGGCCAAGGCCAGCCTAGAGGCGTCGGTGCGCTATCTGGCGTCCAGCCTGGGCCCGGAAGGCACCCGCGTGAACGGCATTTCCGCCGGCCCGATTCGCACCCTGGCCGCGTCCGGCATCAAGAAATTCCGCAGCATGCTGGACTACAACGCCGCCAAGGCGCCGCTGCGCCGCAACGTGACCATCGAGGAGGTGGGCAACACCGCCGCCTTCCTGTGCTCGGACCTGGCCTCCGGCATCAGTTCCGAGATCACCTACGTGGACGGCGGCGCCGCCACGGTCTCCATGCCGTTCGAGGAGCCCGGCGAAGAGAGCTGATTTCCCCTCGCCAAGCCCCACCGAAAAGCCCGCCGAAATGGCGGGTTTTTTCGTTCAGCGGGAGGGGGTCTGGTAGGAGCGGGCCAAGCCCGCGAAAGGCAAGCGGAGCTTGCCGGCAGGATCCCAGAGACCTCTTTTTCCAGTGTTCGGTGCTCCGTATCGAAGACGCGGTGCAATGGTGGTGCCTTCCGGGACCGCTCAAGCCATCCCTGGCCGCTGTTAGTTTGGCCATCCCTGGCCAAACAGCTCCCTCCAGGCACCACCATTGCCCCGCTCACTTAGCAGCGGAACCGCCACGGGACATAACACCGCCTGGACCTTTCTACGAAGTGGGGCTTGTGGCGGCGAATCTTCCAAGGAGCGCCGGGATCGGGTGTGCCCATCCAGGACCGTATTTGGCCAGGGATGGCCAAAGCGGTCCGCCGCCGCGGCCGAGCTTACAGGGATGTACTTGCAGCGTGTCCTGGATGGGCACACCCGATCCCGGTGCGGGCTCTCTGGAGAGAAAGGTCTCTGGGATCCTGCCGACCGGTTACACCGGCCTTTCGCTTGCAAGCAAGCTCCCATAAGGCCCGCTCCCACAATTCGGGCATCTTCAAGGGTGCGAACCTTTCTGGTCGCGCCATGCTCCCATAAAAAAACCCGCCGGGGTGGCGGGTTTTTCGCTGGCCGGCGAGCCGCTTAGAGCGGCGGGGCCGCCGGCTGGGGCTGGGGCTGCGGCTGTTCGCGGGGCTGGCTGAGGCGATCCGGGTGCAGTTCCACGTCCAGGCTGTCGCGCAGGAACGCCATCACCTGGCGGAAGCCGCGCTCGCCTTCCACGCGCGCCAGCTCCTGCAGGGCCTGGCGCTGCTGCTCCGGCTCCAGGGCGTCCACGGAACCGTCTTCCACGGCGGTCAGCTGGAACGCCACCAGATCGCCGTTGCGCAGGCTGGTGAAGCGGATCGGGCTGCTTTCGCCTTCGGCGGGCCGGGGCGTGGCGAACACGGCATCCACCACTTCCATGGCCGGCTCGGAGGCGCCGCGCTGCAGATCCGCTTCTTCCTGCACCTCGGCGTCGAGTTGCTCGGCCACGGCCGCCAGATCGGCGCCCTGCTCCACCGCTTCGCGGGCCTCTTCGGCCAGCGCCTCGGCGCGGGCGCGGGCCTTGCGCAGGCGCAGCTGGGCGCGGATGTCCTCGCTCACTTCCGCCAGCGGCAGCGGCTCCGCGTCCTTCACCTCTTCCAGGCGCAGGGCCAGGAAGCGGCCCGGGGCCACTTCCAGCAGGTCGCTGTTGCGGCCCTGCTCGCGCACGCTTTCGCTGTTGAGCGCTTCGCGGACGCGGGCGTTGTTGAGCGCCGTGGGCAGTTCCTGCATGGAGACCCAGTCGGTGGTCCGCAGTTCCAGGCCCAGCTGCTCAGCGGGCACCTGCAGGTCGCTGTGCTCGTAGACCAGCTCTTCGAGGGTCACCAGATCCTCGGCGAGCAGGGAATCGGACTGGGCGCTCTGCAGATCGGTGACGATCTCCTCGCGCATATCTTCCAGCGGCGGCATTTCGGCGCGCTCTTCCTCGATCACCTTGAGCAGGTGTACGCCGGCGTCGGAAATTACCGGTTCGGAGACGTCGCCCACGTCCATGTCGGCCAGCGCCTCGTCCAGGGAGTCCGGCAGGGAACCCTGACCGACCCGGCCCAGGTTGCCGCCGCTGCGCGCGGTGGCGGCGTCGTCGGAATATTCCCGCGCCACCTCGGCGAAGCTGCTGCCCTGCTCCAGCGCCTGGCGCGCCTCGCGGGCCCGCTCCACGGCGGCGTTTTCGTCACGCTCGTCGTTGACGCTGATCAGCACGTGGGCCACTTCCCGGCGGGTGGCGGCGCTGTCACGCATCTGCTTGCGCGCTTCGTATTCGGCGCGGATCTGCTCGTCGGAGATCTCCACGCGATCCCGGTAGCGCTCCGGGGTCAACTCGATATAGCGCACGCGCAGCTGTTCGGGGCGCATGAACTCGGACGTGTTCTGGTCGTAGAAATCCGACACTTCCTGGTCGGAAACCTCGGTATCGCCACGCAGGCTGTCCACGCTGAGGCGCACATAGCGAATGTCGCGGCGCTGTTCACCCAGGCGGCGTTGCTCGGCGAGCTCACCTTCCAGGGCGAAATCGGTGGCGGCGAACGCGTTGCGGTACTGCTGGCTGATGCGCTCCTGGCGCAGCGATTCCAGATAGCCCTGCGGGGTCATGCCCTGGGCGCGCACCATGCGCTCGAACTGGGTTTCCGAAAAGCGACCGTTCTCGTAGAACATGTCGTTATTGCGGATCAACACGGCCGCCTGGGCGTCGCTGAACGCCATGTCCGCGTTGCGCGCGGCGGCGATCATCAATTGCTCGTTCACGATTCCCTGCAGCACCATCTCAGGGCGAATAAACGAATCGAGCATTGATTCATTAATATCCGGGCTCTGCTGGCGCAGCATCTGACGCAGTTGCTGAGTGCGCGAACTGACGTACCCGCGGCTGATTTTGTTGCCTTCCACTTCGGCAACAGCGCTGTCACTACCCCCTCCGGTGAAATACCCGTAAAACCCGGAAATGATAAAGGGAAGAATGATCGCGGCGAGCAGAACCTTGCCCACGGGCCCGCGGACAAATCGTCTGAACTCCTGCATGGTTTACTCCAAGGAATCTCTAATCTTTTTATAGGGTACCGGAAAGCAAAAAAGCGCACCCAAGACGGATACGCTTATGCGCTGGCGGAGCGGACGGGACTCGAACCCGCGACCCCCGGCGTGACAGGCCGGTATTCTAACCAGCTGAACTACCGCTCCTGAAGCCAGATCAGTTCACGGCGTCTTTCAACGCCTTGCCCGCCTTGAAGCCCGGTACGTTGGCAGCGGCGATCTTGATGGTTTCGCCGGTCTGCGGATTGCGACCTTCGCGCGCAGCGCGCTGCTTCACGGAAAAAGTACCGAAGCCCACCAGAGAAACGCTGTCGCCTTTCTTCAGAGCGCCGGTCACGGCATCCAGAGTGGCGTCCAGCGCGCGGCCCGCATCGGCCTTGGAGATATCGGAAGCCGCGGCGATGGCGTCAATCAGTTCGGATTTATTCACAAAATTCCCCTTTTCTATTTCCCGGTTTTATGGTCGAGGCGCGATGCACTCTCCGTATGACGAAGCCGCCTTTATACCAATGGGCCTAGGGGGCGTCAAGGAAGGATAAGTGCAGTCACACCAGCTTGGATAAAAGTAAAAAACCTTTTTGATCAATCATTTAAAGACGAACAACAAAGTCACGGAAGAGCTCTTGAGACGGCCCGCCACCCATTTGGTTCAATGGGTGCTGGGCCGTTCCGAACCTTTCTGCGCTTTTTCTTCGGCCAGAGCGAGGTCTTCTTCCACTTCCGCCTCGCTCAGCGGCGTGGGAGTGTGCGTTAACGCCAACTCCAACACCTGGTCGATCCATTTTACCGGCCGGATATCCAGAGCCTCTTTGATCTTGTCCGGAATTTCCTTGAGGTCCCGCTCATTTTCCTGCGGAATCAGCACGGTTTTAATGCCGCCGCGATGGGCGGCGAGCAGTTTTTCCTTGAGACCACCGATGGCCAGCACTTGGCCGCGCAGGGTGATCTCACCGGTCATCGCCACGTCGGCGCGCACCGGAATGCCGGTCAGTACCGACACCATGGCGGTGCACATGCCGATGCCGGCACTGGGGCCGTCCTTCGGCGTGGCGCCCTCGGGCACGTGGATATGGACGTCGTTGCGTTCCAGTTGCCGGCGGCGGATACCCAGGTTGCCGGAGCGGCTTTTCACCACCGTCCAGGCCGCCTGGATGGACTCCTGCATCACATCACCGAGCGAGCCGGTGGTGGTGACACGACCCTTGCCGGGGGTGGACACGCCTTCGATGGTGAGCAGTTCACCGCCCACCGAAGTCCACGCCAGGCCGGTGACCTGACCGATCTGATCCTTCTCTTCGGCGCGCCCGTAATCGTACTTGCGCACACCCAGATAATGATCAATGTTTTCCGGCGTCAGGGTAATGGTGCGGTTCTCTTTTTCCAGCAGATTTTCCTTCACCACCTTACGGCAGATCTTGCTGATTTCCCGCTCCAGGCCACGCACCCCGGATTCCCGGGTGTAATGACGCACGATGAACTGCAGCGCCTTTTCATCCAGCACCAGTTCGTTCTCGCGCAGACCGTTGGACTTGATCTGCTTGGGAATCAGGTACTGGGAGGCGATGTTGATCTTCTCGTCCTCGGTGTAACCGGGCAGACGAATCACTTCCATGCGGTCCAGCAACGGCGCCGGAATATTCATGGAATTGGAGGTGCAGATAAACAGGGTTTCGGACAGGTTGTAGTCCACTTCCAGGTAGTGATCGCTGAAGGTGTGGTTCTGTTCCGGATCCAGCACTTCCAGCAACGCCGACGCCGGGTCGCCACGCATGTCCATGCCCATCTTGTCGACTTCGTCGAGCAGGAACAGCGGGTTGCGCACGCCCACCTTGGACAGCTTCTGGATCACCTTGCCCGGCAGCGAGCCGATGTAGGTGCGCCGGTGACCGCGAATCTCCGCCTCATCACGGACGCCGCCCAGGGCCATGCGCACGAACTTGCGGTTGGTGGCGCGCGCCACCGACTGCCCCAGGGAGGTTTTGCCCACCCCGGGCGGGCCCACCAGACACAGTACCGGACCTTTTACCTTGCCGACCCGGCTTTGCACGGCGAGAAATTCCAGAATGCGCTCTTTCACTTCTTCCAGGCCGTAGTGATCCTGGTCGAGAATTTCCTTGGCGTGGGCCAGATCGTGACGCACCCGGCTGCGCTTCTTCCACGGCACCGAGGTCATCCAATCCAGGTAACTGCGCACCACCGTCGCCTCGGCGGACATCGGCGACATCATGCGCAGCTTGTTCAATTCGTTCTTGGACTTTTCCTTGGCGTCCTTGGGCATGCCGGAGTTGTCGATCTTTTTTTCCAGATCCTCCAGCTCGTTGCCGCTGTCGTCCAGGTCGCCGAGTTCTTTCTGAATCGCCTTCATCTGCTCATTCAGATAGTACTCGCGCTGGCTCTTCTCCATCTGTTTCTTGACCCGGCCACGGATGCGCTTTTCCACCTTCAGCACATCCATGTCGGATTCCATCAGCGCCACCAGATGCTCGACACGCTCGCGCACGTCGACCATTTCCAGGACGTCCTGCTTCTCTTCGAGCTTGAGCTGGAGGTGGGCGGAGATGGTGTCGGCCAGGCGGCTGACCTCGTCGATGGAGGACACCGAATTCATGATCTCCGGCGCCACTTTTTTGGACAGCTTGACGTATTCCTCGAACTTGGCGAGCAACGAGCGGGACAAGGCGTCCTGCTCGCTTTCCGACGGCATCTGATTGTCCAGTTCGCGGACATCGGCGACGCCGCCCTCCTCGCCGAAGCGGGCCTTGCTGATGTGGCCGCGGGCGCCGCCCTCGACCAGCACTTTGACGGTGCCGTCGGGGAGCTTGAGCATCTGCAGGATGGTGGACACGGTGCCCACCCGGTAAATATCGCTTTCCGCGGGATCGTCATCGGACGCGTTGCGCTGCGCCACCAGCATGATCTGCTTGTCGCTGGCCATGGCGGCTTCCAGGGCCGCAATGGACTTCTCCCGGCCGACGAACAGCGGGATCACCATATGCGGGTAGACCACCACGTCACGCAGTGGCAGCAACGGAATATCTTTCAGCACGTATCGCCCCTTTGTTGGTTTACGACCATCAACCGGTCGCGCGGATCAATCCGGCGCGACCCTGGACGTTTGCTCGCTGTTCTCGTAAATCAGAAGCGGTTCGGACTCACCGTCGATGGTGGCACTGTCGATCACCACCTTGGCGACGCCATCCAGCGACGGCACCTGATACATGGTATCCAGCAGCACCGCCTCGAGGATCGAACGCAGGCCCCGAGCGCCGGATTTGCGCTCCATGGCCTTGCGCGCCACCGCTCGCAGGGCGTCGTCGCGGAAGTCGAGTTCCACGCCTTCCATCTCGAACAGGCGGACGTACTGTTTGGTCAGTGCGTTGCGCGGTTCGGTAAGAATCTGTACCAGCGCCTCCTCGGAGAGCTCCTCCAGGGTGGCGATCACCGGCAAGCGGCCGATGAATTCGGGAATCAGGCCGTACTTGACCAGATCCTCCGGCTCCACGCCGGCCAGGGTTTCGCCCATGGACAGCACGGTTTCCTTGCTCTTCACCTCGGCGGAGAAGCCGATGCCGCCCTTGTCGGAACGGTCGCGGATCACCTTGTCCAGACCGGCGAAGGCGCCGCCGCAGATGAACAGAATGTTGGAGGTGTCGACCTGCAGGAACTCCTGTTGCGGATGCTTGCGGCCGCCCTGGGGCGGCACCGAGGCCACGGTGCCCTCGATCAGCTTGAGCAGCGCCTGCTGCACACCCTCGCCGCTCACGTCGCGGGTGATCGACGGGTTGTCCGACTTGCGGGAAATCTTGTCGATTTCGTCGATGTAGACGATGCCGCGCTGGGCCTTGTCCACGTCGTAGTCACACTTCTGCAACAGCTTCTGGATTATGTTTTCCACGTCCTCGCCCACATAGCCCGCTTCGGTGAGCGTGGTGGCGTCGGCGATCGTGAACGGCACGTTGAGCAGGCGCGCCAGCGTTTCCGCGAGCAGCGTTTTACCACTGCCGGTGGGACCGATAAGCAAGATGTTGCTCTTGCCCAGTTCCACTTCCTCGCGGCTGCGGCCCTGGCTGCCCAGGCGCTTGTAGTGGTTGTACACGGCCACGGAAAGCACCCGCTTGGCGCGCTCCTGACCGATCACGTAATCATCCAGCGTGGTCTTGATTTCATGGGGCTTGGGCAGACGCTCGTCGCCGCTGTCACCGGTCTCTTCCTGGACCTCTTCGCGGATGATGTCGTTACAGAGATCCACACACTCGTCGCAGATAAAGACCGACGGGCCCGCGATCAGTTTGCGAACTTCGTGCTGGCTCTTGCCGCAGAACGAGCAGTACAGCAGTTTGCCGTCGTCGCCCTTTCCGGTGTTATCGGTCATCGAATCGCCTCTGAACCTGGTAGTCACTTTGAAGATGCAGGGAGAGCGCGGCTTTTTCAAGCCCGCTCAGGCCCCGGCGACCGCCATTCGGCCGCTTTCATACGCCGTTCCGGCGGGCTCAGCGGCGGCTGAGCACCTCGTCCACCAGACCGTATTCCTTGGCCTGGGTGGCGTCCATGAAGTTATCGCGATCGGTGTCGCGCTCCACCACTTCCAGCGGCTGGCCGGTGTGGTGGGAGAGCATGCGGTTGAGATCCTCTTTGATCTTGAGGATTTCGCGGGCATGGATCTCGATGTCGGAAGCCTGACCCTGGAAGCCGCCCAGCGGCTGGTGGATCATCACCCGGGCGTTGGGCAGCGCGTAGCGCTTGCCCTTCTCGCCGGCGGCGAGCAGGAAGGCGCCCATGCTGGCCGCCTGGCCGATGCACATGGTGGACACCGCGGGCTTCACGAACTGCATGGTGTCGTAGATCGACATGCCGGCGGTCACCGAACCGCCCGGGCTGTTGATGTACAGGTTGATGTCCTTGTCCGGGTTTTCCGACTCCAGGAACAACATCTGGGCGACGATCAGGTTGGCCATGTAGTCCTCAACCTGGCCGACCATGAAAATAACCCGCTCTTTCAGCAGACGGGAATAAATGTCGAAGGAACGCTCGCCCCGTGAGGTCTGCTCGATCACCACGGGCACCAGACCCACGTTGGTCGGGTCCTGCATCAAAGTCTTCATCTCCGGCGTTACGGAGGTGATCCGGCTCAGGTCTATCATCTAGCGCTTCCTATATCTGCGTGTCCCGCTCCGGCGTGTCCGCAACCTGCTGTTCCGGCGCCGCGGCCTGTGAACGGGTATTGGGGCGAACCGGCCCTGTTACAAGGTGTTCGCCCGATAGCGGTCACCTGATAGTAAGGTGGCCCCCGTGGGGCGTCTATAAAGGCGGGGCAATATGGCGTTCAACTGCGCAAAAGTTGCACAAAAGCGGCCTTTTAGAACAAAAAAACCTCCGAAATACCGTTTTCCGGTACGTCGGAGGTCTTCCGCCCGGACCCTGTCGGCGGGTCCGGGGCAACGCCTGGCGTTGTGATCAGCCCTGCTGGTCGCGCGGCTTGACCGCGTCCTGGTAGGACATGCTCTTCTCTTCCACCTTGGCGGATTCCAGTACGAAGTCCACCACCTGGTCTTCCAGCACCGCGCCTTCGATCTGCTGCAGTTGCTGCGGGTTGCTGTACACCCAGTTAACCAGTTCCTCGGGCTGCTCGTACTGAGAGGCGATCTCTTCCACCCGCGCCTTGACGCGATCCGCGTCCGGCTTGATCTCGTGCTTCTCGAGGATCGCGCGCACCACCAGGCCGAGCCGCGCGGAGCGCTGCGCCTGCTCGCGGAACAGCTCTTCGGGCAGCATCGACGCGTCGAACTGCTGGCCGCCACCGAACTGCTGCATCATCTGCTGACGCATGCGGTCGATTTCCTGCTTCACCAGCGCTTCCGGCAGATCGAAGTCGTGGGCCTGGGCGAGACCGTCCATGACCTGTTCCTTCACCTTGCCGGACACCGCGTTCTTCAGCTCGCGCTCCATGTTCTTGCGCACTTCCGCCTTGAACTGCTCCAGGTCGCCGTCTTCGACGCCGAACGCCTTCATGAACTCGGCGTCCACTTCCGGCAGCTGCTTGGCTTCGACGCTGTTCACCTTGATCTGGAACACCACCGCCTGGCCTTTCAGCTCCTCGGACTGGTAGTCCTCCGGGAAGGTCACCTCGATGTCCTTCTCTTCACCGGGCTTCATGCCGACGATGCCGTCCTCGAAACCGGGGATCATCTGGCCGGAGCCCAGCTCCAGGTTCTGGCCTTCGGCGCTGCCGCCTTCGAAGGCTTCACCGTCCTTCAGGCCCTTGAAGTCGATGTTGACGCGGTCGCCGGTCTGCGCAGCGCGCTCCACGGCTTCGTACTCGGAGCGCTGCTCGCGCAGCGTCTCGATCATCTGCTCCACGTCGGCGTCGCTGATCTCGGCCACCGGCTTTTCCACTTCCACGCTGTCCAGCGGCGCCAGTTCCACGTCCGGGTACACCTCGAAGGTGGCGACGAACTCCAGATCCTGGCCGGCCTCGTTCTTGGTGGCCTCGAAACCGGGCATGCCGGCCGGCTGCAGGGATTCCTGCTCCACCGCCTCAATAAAGGATTCGCGCATCACGTCGGCGAGGACCTCGTTACGCACCGCATCACCGAAGCGACGTTTCACTTCCCGCATCGGCACCTTGCCCGGGCGGAAGCCGTTCAGGCGGACGCTTTTCTGGGCCTCGCGCAGCTTGGTGTCGACCGCCGAATCCACTTTTTCCGCGGGTACACCCACGGTCAAACGCCGTTCCAGACCTGATGTCGTTTCTACGGAAACCTGCATAACATCCTCTTTATAAAGACTTTTTGGTCCACGGCCGACCGTGCCGGCCCGGACCGCATACTTTGAAGGGCGGCAATTATAGTCAATGCCCGCCGCCATGAACACCGATACAAACTCTTGTGGGAGCGGGCCCTGCCCGCGAAAGGGTGGCTTTGCCACCCGGCGGGATTCCAGAGACGTTGTTGGCGGGCCGCTTTCCAGGTCTCTGGAATCCTGCCGGGAGCTTTGCTCCCTTTCGCGGGCGGGGCCCGCTCGCACAGACAAAAAAGCCCCCGGGGGTTACCCCGAGGGCTTCAATGTTGGGGTGGCTGATGGGATTTGAACCCACGACCACCGGAGTCACAATCCGGGGCTCTACCAACTGAGCTACAGCCACCAGCAAAACTGGTTTGGTACTTTGTGTGCCTGTCGGCGCGCTTTGGCGCGCCTGGCAGGGCTCGAACCTGCAACCTACGGCTTAGAAGGCCGTTGCTCTATCCAATTGAGCTACAGGCGCTGAACCGGTAAAACGTCTTCGCTTGACTGGTCGGGGTGGAGGGATTCGAACCCCCGACATCCTGCTCCCAAAGCAGGCGCGCTACCAGGCTGCGCTACACCCCGCCGAGCAGGTCGAGCGAGGCGGCATAATACTCGCCGCCCCCGGGAGCGTCAACGCCGCGCGCCCGGCGCCGGAACCGTTCGCTGGATTATTCGCCAGCCGGGCCGCGAACCGGTCCGCGCGCCCCTTTGCCCCACCGCGATGGGCGTGCGAAAATCCGCGCCTCCCGATTCCCGACCAAGAGACACTCAATGAGCGCGCAGATTCTGGATGGCAAGGCACTGGCCCAGCATTTCGAAGAGGAAATGCGCCGTCGCGTGGACGCTCTCAAGGCGAAAGCCGACGGACGCACCCCCATTCTGGCCACGCTGCTGGTGGGCGCCGACCCGGCTTCCGCCACCTACGTAAAGATGAAGGGCAACGCCTGCCGCCGCGTGGGCATGGACTCCCGGGCGATCGAACTGCCCGAGGACACCACCACCGAGCAGCTGCTCGCGCAGATCGAAGAGCTCAACAACAACCCGGACGTGCACGGCATTCTGCTGCAGCACCCGGTGCCGGAGCAGATCGACGAGCGCCGCTGCTTCGACGCCATCAGCCTGGAGAAGGACGTGGACGGCGTCACCTGCCTGGGCTTCGGCCGCATGGCCATGGGCGAGCCGGCCTACGGCTGCGCCACCCCCAAGGGCATCATGCGCATCCTGGAGCACTACCAGATTCCGCTGGAGGGCAAGCACGCCGTGGTGGTGGGCCGCAGCGCCATTCTCGGCAAGCCCATGGCGCTGATGCTGCTGGGCGCCAACGCCACCGTCACCATCTGCCACAGCCGCACCCAAAACCTGCCGGAGCTGGTCAAGCAGGCGGACATCGTGGTGGGCGCCGTGGGCCGCCCGGAGTTCATCAAGGCGAACTGGATCAAGGACGGCGCCGTGGTGGTGGACGCCGGCTTCCACCCGGAAAAATGCGGCGACATCGAACTGGCGCCGCTCGCCGACCGGGTGGCCGCCTACACGCCGGTGCCCGGCGGCGTCGGGCCGATGACCATCAACACCCTGATCTTCCAGACCCTGGAAGCGGGCGAGAAGGCGTTCGGCGTCTAATCGCGGTCCAGTATCCTGACGCTGGCGGTCATGCCCGCCGCCAGCGTCAGCGACTCGGGCACCGCCCGCAGCTCGATCTGCACCGGAATCCGCTGGGCCAGCCGTACCCATTCAAAGGTCGGCGCCACCTCCGCCAGACCCTGATCGCCACCGGCCACCGCGTTAGCGTTGCCGATACCCCGGGCGATGCCGGCGACCCTTCCTTCCAGCGGCCGATCCACGCCCAGCAAGCGCACCCGCGCCGGGTCGCCCACCCGGATCCGATGCACCTGGGTTTCCCGAAAATACGCCTCCACCCAGAACGAATCGCCGTCCACCAGGGTCAGCACCGGCTCGCCGGCGCGGGCGTAATCGCCGGCGTGGGCCAGCAGATGGGTCACATGGCCGTCGGCGGGCGCGCTCACCCGGGTGCGGGCGAGGTCCAGCTCGGCTTTTTGCAGCGCCGCCTGGGCGGCCTGCAGGTCGGCCCGCGCCACGTCCGCCAGGCTGGTGGCCTCCTCGCGCTCCTCGGCGGACACCGCCCGGCCCAGGCGGTCGCGGCGCGCGGCTTCGTCGCTGCGCAGTTTCGACTCCAGCCGGCGGTGCTCCAGTTCGGCCCGGGCCTGGTGCAGGGCCAGCCGGTAGCGTTCCGGGTCCACCACGAACAGCGGGTCGCCCTGGTCCACCCGGGCGTTGTTGCTCACGTTCAGCCCGGTAATCAGCCCGGACACATCCGGCGCCACCTGAATCACCGCCGCGCGCACCCGGGCGTCGCGGGTCCACAGGGTGTGCATGTACTGATGCCAGAGAAACCACACCGCCAACGCCGCCCCGAGGACCAGCAACAGGGTGATCAAAAACGGGCGCCAGCGGCGGGGCCGGCGTTCGTCCGCGCGGGGTTCAGCCATCACACTCTCCCTATCAGCATCAGCAGGCCCAGAGCCAGGGCCAGACTCATCACCAGCACACACAGGCCCGCCAGGGCCGGATGCCAGACAAACCGGTAGCCGTCGTAGCGGCTGATCAGCCCGTTCACGGGCCAGAATATCAGCAGCCCCAACACCACCACCGGAATGAGCGGCGGCAGCAGCACACCGGCCAGGTTGATCTCATGCAGCACCGTTCGCCTCCAGTCCCCGCCAGGGGCCGTCGCCGGACCCGCAAAGGAAAAAGCCCGCGTTGCCACGGATAATATTGATCTGCATGCGCAGACGCACCACCGCCCGCACCAGCCGGCGGCGCTCGCCGTCGCTGGCGGCGCTGTCGTAGGCGCGCCGGCACTGCCCGGCCACGGTGTCGGCGCTGGCCGCCAGGGCCAGCCAGCGATCCTGGTCGCCGTCCCGCAGGGCGCGCTGGGTGTCGCGGATCAGGCGGGTCAGCGCCAGCCGCACCGGGCCCGGCACGCCGCGGCGGCAGAGCGCGTCCATATACAGCAGCCCGAGCCCCAGGGTCACCGCCGCCAGCGCGCCCTGCAGCAGCTCGCCGGCGCGGGGGTGGTCCGGATCGAGCCTGGGCAGCGTGCGGCTGATGCGGTCGTAGAGCTGGCTTTCCATCTCATGGCGGGGGCGCCGCCGCCGGATCGGCCAGCGCCCCAGGGTCCGGCACAGATCCCGGCACAGCCGGCGCCGGGCCCGGGCGGCGTCGTCGCCGGGCCAGAGCAACAGGAACGCCAGCACCGCGAAGCCCATGCCCAGCCCCAGACCGATCATATTGTTGAACAGCGGCGCGGCGGGAAAGTCCTGTACCGGGCGCAGGTCCAGCAACAGCGGGAAGAAAATGGTCAGCGCGGTGCCAGTGGCCACCGTGGCCGGCCGCGCCATCGCCAGCCCGGCCAGCAGATACAGCGGCGCCAGCCACAGCACCAGGGCCGGGAAGCCGTCACTGGCGGGCAACAGCACCAGCCGGTAGAGCGTGGCCAGCACGGCGGCCAGCAACGCGCCCTTTAGAAAGCCCTTCACCGCCGCCAGCGGATCGTCGCGGGTGGAGAACAGCGCGCAGATCACCCCCACCTGGATCGCCATCGACGCCCCCTGGGGCGCCGCGCTCCAGAACCACAGTGCCACCGTGGCGCCCAGCGCCAGCGCCGCCCGGGCGCCGTTGCGCCAGGCCAGCCCGTAATCCAGATGCAGGCGCGAGGTACCGGCGCGCCAGCGCACCGGCGTGGCCTGATCGGTGAGCATGGCGTAGAGCGCCACGCTGGAGCGCAACCGGTCGCACAATTCGGCGCTGTGCTCCAGCGCCAGTTGCAGCGCATAGAAGCGTTGCTCGTCATGGCTGAGCAGGTCGCCGCGCAGCGAGCGGGCCAGTTCCCGGGCGCGCTGATAGAGCGCCGACAGGGTCTCCCGCAGGGCCGCCGGGGACGCCTCCGGGTCCAGGCGCGCGATGTCGGCGAGCAGCAGCGCCACCTGGTCCTGGTGGTGGCGCTCCGCGTAGCGGTTCACATAGGTGTTCAGCGGCCCCACCGAGGAGATCAGCGCCAGCATCTCGTGGCCCAGCCGGCGGCAAAGACCGGCGTGGCGGCGCAGGCGGGCGGAATCGAACAAAGCGTGCTCGCGCTGGGCCTCCAGCGCCATGCCGCTGGCGATCAGCGCCTGGCGGCGCCGCTGCAGCGCCGGCCCGTCAAGCTGGCCGCCGGCGCTGTCCGCCACCAGGCGGATCAGCCCCACCAGTTGCTCGCGGCTCTGTTGCAAGTAGCTGCGGCCGGCGGACTGGGGCCACACCAGCACGCTCATCAGGCTTACGCAGAGAATGCCCAGGCCGATCTCGGTGACCCGCGCCACCGCCATGGTGAACGCCTGGTCCGGCTGCAACACCGCCGGCACGCCCACGATCAGGGCGCTGTAACCGGCCAGCACAAAGGCGTAGGAACGGAAGTTACGCAGCAGGCTGGCGCACAGGGTGCACAGGCCCAGCCACACCGCCAGGGCGACGAAAAACAGGGTGTGCAACTGCGCCAGAGTCGCCACCAGCACCACCGCCATGGCGGCGCCGGCCAGGGTGCCGAGCAAGCGGTAAATGCCCTTGGCCAGCACCATGCCGCCCAGCGGCTGGGCGACAATATAGACCGTCATCAAGGCCCATTTGGGCTCGTCGAGCCCCAGGGCCAGGGCGATATAGAGCGCCAGCATGCCGGCGCTGAAGGTGCGGAGGGTGAATTGCCATTGCCGCCGCCCGGCCTCGCGCAGGAACGCGGGGAGCCTGACGGCGGCGGAGACCATCGTGGCTCAGGCCTCGCGGGGCCAGGACTCGCGCAGACCGACGGTGCGGTTGAACACCAGCCGGCCGTCGACGCTGTCCCGGTCGACGCAGAAGTAGCCTTCGCGCTCGAACTGAAAGCGGCTTTCCGGCCCGGCGTCGCGCAGGCCCGGCTCGACCACGCAGCCTTCCAGTACGCGCAAGGACTCCGGGTTGATGTGGTCCAGGAAGCTCTCGCCCTCGGCCACTTTCGACGGGTTGGCGGTCTGGAACAGGCGGTCGTACTGACGCACCTCGCAGGGCAGGCCCCGGTCGGCGCTGACCCAGTGGATCACGCCGCGCATCTTGCCCTGCCCTTCCGCCGGCTCCGGATTCTTGCCCAGGGTGTCCGGGTCGTAGCTGCAGCGCACTTCGACGATCTCGCCGTCGGCATCGCGGACGATGTCCTCGGCCTGGATCACGTAGCCGTAGCGCAGCCGCACCCGGTCGCCGAGCACCAGCCGCTTGTACTTTTTGTTGGCCTCCTCGCGGAAGTCCTCCCGGTCGATGTACACCTCGCGGGTGAGCGGCATGCGGCGGGTGCCCATGTCTTCGTTCTGCGGGTGCACGGGCGCGTCCAGCCACTCTTCCCGGTCTTCCGGCCAGTTCTCGATCACCAGCTTGAGCGGGTTGAGCACGCAGAAGGCGCGCGGCGCGTTGTGGTTGAGATCGTCGCGCACCGAGGCTTCCAGGATGCTCATGTCGATCACCGAGTCGGCGCGGCTGACGCCCAGGTTCTCGCAGAAATGGCGGATCGCGGCGGGCGTGTAGCCGCGCCGGCGCAGGCCGCTCAGGGTGGGCAGGCGCGGATCGTCCCAGCCGTCCACGTGGCCTTCGTCCACCAGCAGCTTGAGGCGGCGTTTGCTGGTCACGGTGAAATTCAGATTGAGGCGGGCGAACTCGTACTGGCGCGGCTCATCAGGGAGGTCCACGTTCTCCACCAGCCAGTCGTACAGCGGCCGGTGATCCTCGAACTCCAGGGTGCAGAGACTGTGGGTGATGCCTTCCAGCGCGTCCGAGAGCGGATGGGTGAAATCGTACATCGGGTAGATCACCCACTTGTCACCGGTCTGGTGGTGCGCCTTTTTGCGTATCCGATAGAGCACCGGGTCGCGCATGTTCAGGTTGGGGCTCTGCATGTCGATGCGGGCGCGCAGCACCGCGGCGCCCTCGTCGAACTTGTTGTCGCGCATGTCGGCGAACAGCGCCAGGTTCTCTTCCACGGAGCGGTCCCGGTGCGGGCTGTTACGCCCCGGGGTGGAGAAGTTACCGCGCATCTCCGCGATCTGCTCCGGCGACTGGGTGTCCACATAGGCCAGGCCCTTGCGGATCAGGGCCACCGCCAGATCGTAAAGCTGGTCGAAGTAGTCGCTGGCGAAGCGCACCGGGCCGGCCCACTGGAAGCCGAGCCATTCCACGTCCTTCTTGATGGAGTGGATGTACTCGTCCTCTTCCTTTTCCGGGTTGGTGTCGTCAAAGCGCAGATGACAGGCGCCGCCGTAGGATTCGGCGATGCCGAAATTCAGGCAAATCGACTTGGCGTGACCGATATGCAGGTAGCCGTTCGGCTCCGGCGGGAACCGGGTCACCACCCGGCCATTGTTTTTTCCTTCGGCCAGGTCACGATCGATGATCTGTCTGATAAAGTTACTGGGCGCTTTTGCTTCACTCATTGAGCCGCCTGCGGCTGAAATACGGGGTTGGCTAGTGTAAAGTGCGCCCCCCTAAAGTCAAAGACTCCCAGGACCCGGAGACCCCATGAAAGTGCTGTTGACCACCACCTATGGAAAGATCGTTCTGCAACTGGACACGGTGCGCGCCCCCGCCACCACCGAGAACTTCGTGCAATACGTCAGGGACGGGCATTATGACGGCACCATTTTTCACCGGGTGATCAGTAACTTCATGATCCAGGGTGGTGGTTTCACCCCGGACATGGAGCAGAAACCGACCCGCCCCCCGATCGAGAACGAAGCCGGCAACGGCCTCTCCAACGAGACCGGCACCGTGGCCATGGCCCGCACCTCGGACCCGCACTCCGCCAGTGCCCAGTTCTTCGTCAACGTGGCCGATAACCACTTCCTGGACCAGGCCCGCTCCCCGGACGGCTGGGGCTACGCGGTGTTCGGCAAGGTGGTGGAAGGCATGGAAACCGTGGAGCGCATCAAGGGCGTGCCCACCGGCAACAAGGGCTTCCACCAGGACGTGCCCCGTGAAGACGTGATGATCGAATCCGCCCAAGTGCTGGAGGAGTAAGGATGCGCTGGCTGCTTCCCCTGCTGGCGCTGTTGCCGGCGCTGGCGCTGGCCGAAGGGCCGCGCGTGACCCTGAACACCTCCCAGGGCGAGATCGTCATCGAGCTCAACCAGGAACAGGCGCCGGCCACCACCGCCAACTTCCTCGAGTACGTGGACGCCGGCTTTTATGACGGCACCGTGTTCCACCGGGTGATCCGCGGCTTCATGATCCAGGGCGGCGGCTTCACCCTGGACGGCGAACGGAACGGTCTACAACAGAAAAAGACCCGCGCCCCGATCCGCAACGAGGCGGACAACGGCCTGGAAAACCGGCGCGGCACCATCGCCATGGCCCGCACCGGCAACCCGCACTCCGCCACCGCCCAGTTCTTTATTAACCTGGTCGACAACCGCAGCCTCAACCACAGCGGCAAAACCCCGCGCGGCTGGGGCTATACGGTGTTCGGCGAAGTGGTCGAAGGCATGGACACCGTGGACCGGATCGCCGGCGTCGCCACCGGCAGCCAGCGCCTGAACGGGCAGCCCGCCCGGAACGTGCCCAAGGAACCGGTGGTGATCGAAAACGCCCGCCGTGCTGACAACCCCTAAGCCTATGACTTACAGCCTGCTTATTTCCGATCTGCATCTGGATCCGGCCCGCCCGGAACACCTGGCCGCGCTGGAAACCCTGCTCGACAACCACGCCGGCAAGGCCGACCGCCTCTATGTGTTGGGGGATCTGTTCGAAGCCTGGATCGGCGACGACGATGACAGCCCCTTCAACCGCCAGGCGATCGACGCCTTCCGGCGCTTTTCCGACGCCGGGTCCGAGCTGTTCTTCATGCACGGCAACCGGGACTTTCTGCTCGGCGACAAGTTCGCCGACGACTGCGGCGGCGTGCTGCTGGACGAAGGCACCGTGGCCGACCTGTATGGCACCCGCGCCCTGCTGATGCACGGCGACAGCCTGTGCACCGAAGACCACGCCTACCAGCAATTCCGCGCCATGGCCCGCGACCCCCAATGGCAGCAAGGCATGCTCGCCAAACCCCTGGAAGAACGCCGCGCCCTCGCCCAGGGCATGCGCATGCAGAGCCAGGGCAACAACGCCAACAAGCCGGAAAACATCATGGACGTGACCCCGGCGGAAGTGGTGCGCGTCATGGAAGACGCCGGCGTCCGCCACCTGATCCACGGCCACACCCACCGCCCCGCCGTCCACGACGTGGCCCTCAAAGACGGCACAGGCACCCGCTGGGTGCTCGGCGATTGGGGGGAACTAGGTTGGTGGATCGTGGCGGATAGCGACGGGCTCCGCCTCGAAAACTGGGAAATCAGTTAACAGGTAACAGTGAACAGTTAATAGTTGCGCGGGGAGGGCTTGGTGGATTCGTCGGCCTTGCTGCCCGCGCTTCTTGCGGAATCGCAACGGAGCCCTTGCGTTCCCGCAACCTCCCGCCCCCTCTTTCGCTGTTAACTATTCATTATTAACTGTTAACTGCTTCCGGTGTTCCGGAGTGAAACCGGAATTCGCTGTCCGGTGACTCGATCAACGCCCTCTCCTTTTCCTTGAAGAACGCGAGCCGTTCGTCGATGGGTGCCTCGGCGTAGCGTCGGGCGAGGTTCAGGTAGTCCTCGAAGTGGCGGGATTCGCTTTTCAGCAGGTAGCGGTAGTAGCGGCCCAGTTCGGCGTCGACGTGGGGCGCGAGCGCGGCGAAGCGCTCGCAGGAGCGGGCTTCGATCAGGGCGCCGACGATCAGGGTGTCCACCAGGCGCTGCGGTTCCGAGGTGCGGACCTCGGCGCGCAGGGCGCCGGCGTAGCGGGACGGCGATAAATGGTCGTAGCGGATGCCGCGCTCGCGCATCAGGCCGACCACCTGTTCGAAGTGCAGCAGTTCTTCCCGGGCCAGCTGGCTGAGGTTGTCGAGCAGTTCCGGGCGGTCCACGTAGCGGAACATCAGGTTGAGCGCGGTGGAGGCCGCTTTCTTCTCGCAGTGCGCGTGGTCGATCAGCAGCAGCGTCTCGTTGTCCAGCGCCCAGCCGATCCACGCTTGCGGCGTCCGGCAGGGTAAAAACTCGAGCAGCGGGGCAATGTCGGTCATGGGCACCTCGAAAATCGGGCGGCCATTATAGGCGACGGCTGGCGTTATACCCACACCCCCGTATAATCGCCGGCCATGGGTCGTCGAACCAATCCTTATATCCAAACGCTGAAAGGCCGCGCCGCCGTGGGCGCCCTGCGCCTGCTCGGCCTGCTGCCGTTCCGGCTGAACCGGGCGCTGGCCACCGCGCTGGGCGGCCTGCTGGCACGGCTGTCCACCGAAGCCCGTGAAGTGACGCGGATCAACCTGTCTCTGTGCCTGCCCGACCATCCGGACCGGGAAGCCCTGGTGCGCGAATCCCTGGTGGAAAGCGTCAAGAACACCTTCGAAATCGCCCGCTTCTGGAGCAAACCGGAAGACGGCCTGCGACGGGTGGTGTCCGAACAGGGCGATGGGCCGCTGCGCGAGGCGGTGGCCAACAAGGAACCGATCCTGATCCTGGCGCCGCACCTGGGCTGCTGGGAGGTGCTCAACTTCTGGCTGGCCCGCGAATTCGGCCTGCACGCCATGTTCGCGCCCTCCGGCCTGCCGGAACTGGACGCGCTGGTGAAGCAGGGCCGGGAACACTTCGGCACCACCATGTACCCGGCCACCGCCCGCGGCGTCGCCGGCCTGGTGCGCGCCATGCGCAAGGGCGCGCTCACCGCGATCCTGCCGGACCAGGTGGCGGACCGGCGCAGCGGCCGCTTCGCGCCCTTCTTCGGCCAGCCCGCCTACACCGGCACGCTGAGCTGCAAGCTGGTCAAGCAGACCAACGCCCGGGTGTTCATGGCCTGGGCGCGCCGGCTGCCCGGCGACGAAGGCTTCGAGATCCGCGTGCGGCCCGCCGACCCGGACATCCACGACGAGGATCTGGACCACGCCCTGAAAGCGATGAACCGCTCCATCGAAGCGCTGATCCTCGAGGACCCGAGCCAGTACCTCTGGAGCTACAAACGCTTTCGCCGCCAACCGCCCGGCGGCACCCTGCCCTATTAAAGGCGCATCTCGCTTTAGCCGAAACGGTCTCTCCAGCCGGGACGGGGGTTATAGATGGCGCTGAACCTGTCGATGAAGCTCGGATTGTGGGAGCTTGCCTTGCAAGCGAAAGGCCGGCAAAGCCGGCCGGCAGGATTCCAGAGACATTTCAAACGGCAGCACCAACAAGGTCTCTGGGATCCTGCCGGGTGGCTAAAGCCACCCTTTCGCGGGCATGGCCCGCTCCCACAATCCTCCAGGGACGGATTCACGGCGGGTCCTGGGCACCGAGACCGAACCTCCCGAAGGTGCCAGCTGCGCAGCAAAGCTCTGAAGAAAGGTTGGGCGTCAGCGATAACCCGGGCCATTGGAATCTACCCAGTGAGCGAGTCTGTGTTCTGCCCTTCCGGGACCCTGGAGAACAGGACGTTCGACAGGGAGCGTACAGGGACGTATTCACAGCGTTCCCGGAAGGGCAGAACACAGACTCGCGATCCGGCTGGAGAGACCGTTCCCGCTAAAGCGCTATGAACCTTGTTAAAGCCCACGGTCTGCCGCCTTCGTTATTACGAACATTCATGTCATGAATGACTGTGAGGCCTGTTTGATTTAACAGTGGATACCGTTTCCGCTATACTCCGCGCGCATTTCCACCCCCAGACATACCCCAAACAACTGATTTCCAAAAGAAATCAGTCAGACGAAACGAGGGATTCGCTGTGCTAGAAGCCTATCGCAAACACGTAGAAGAGCGCGCCGCCCAGGGCGTTCCGCCCAAGCCGCTGGACGAAGTGCAGACCGCCGAACTGGTGGAACTGCTGAAGAACCCGCCCGCTGGCGAAGAAGAATTCATTCAGGACCTGTTCGTGAACCGGGTCCCGCCGGGCGTGGACCAGGCCGCCTACGTGAAGGCCGCCTTCCTCACCGCCATCGTGAAAGGCGAAGCCAGCTCCCCTCTGATCGACCGCAAGCGTGCCACCGAACTGCTCGGCACTATGCAGGGCGGTTACAACGTGGCGCCGCTGATCGAGCTGCTCGACGATGAAGAGCTGGCCGACGTGGCCGCCCAGGAACTCAAGCACACCCTGCTGGTGTTCGATGCCTTCCACGACGTGGAAGACAAAATGAAAGCCGGCAACGCCAAGGCCAAGGAAGTGATCGAATCCTGGGCCGAGGGCGAGTGGTTCACCAACCGCAAGGACCTCTCCGAGAAGTTCACCGTGACCGTGTTCAAGGTGCCCGGCGAGACCAACACCGACGACCTGTCCCCGGCCCAGGACGCCTGGAGCCGCCCGGACATTCCGCTGCACGGCAACGCCATGCTGAAGAACGCCCGCGAAGGCATCGTGCCCGAGAAGGACGGCGAGATCGGCCCGCTCAAGCAGATGGAAGAGCTCAAGGCCAAAGGCCACCCGGTGGCCTACGTGGGCGACGTGGTCGGCACCGGCTCCAGCCGTAAGTCCGCCACCAACTCCGTGCTCTGGCACTTCGGCGAAGACATCCCCTACGTGCCCAACAAGCGCGCCGGCGGCGTCTGCATCGGCGGCAAGATCGCACCGATCTTCTTCAACACCATGGAAGACTCCGGCGCCCTGCCCTTCGAGTGCGACGTGGAAAAAATGAACACCGGTGATGTGATCGACATCTACCCGTTCGAAGGCCGCGTGGAGAAAGACGGCGAAGTGATCGCCGAGTTCGAGCTGCGCTCCCAGGTGCTGCTGGACGAAGTCCGCGCCGGCGGCCGCATCAACCTGATCATCGGCCGTGGCCTGACCACCAAGGCGCGCACCGCCCTGGGCCTGGAAGAGTCCACCCTGTTCCGCAAGCCGGAGCAGCCGGGCGATTCCAACGCCGGTTTCACCCTGGCGCAGAAAATGGTCGGCAAGGCCTGCGGCCTGGAAGGCGTGCGCCCGGGCATGTACTGCGAGCCGAAGATGACCACCGTCGGCTCCCAGGACACCACCGGCCCGATGACCCGCGACGAGCTGAAGGACCTGGCCTGCCTGGGCTTCCAGGCCGACCTGGTGATGCAGTCGTTCTGCCACACCGCCGCGTACCCCAAGCCGGTGGACGTGGAAACCCAGCACACCCTGCCCGACTTCATCATGAACCGCGGCGGCGTGTCCCTGCGCCCGGGTGACGGCATCATCCACTCCTGGCTGAACCGCATGCTGCTGCCCGACACCGTGGGCACCGGCGGTGACTCCCACACCCGCTTCCCGATGGGCATCTCCTTCCCGGCGGGCTCCGGCCTGGTGGCGTTCGCCGCCGCCACCGGCGTGATGCCGCTGGACATGCCGGAATCCGTGCTGGTGCGCTTCAAGGGCAAGCGCCAGCCCGGCGTCACCCTGCGTGACCTGGTGCACGCCATCCCGATGCAGGCGATCAAGGACGGTCACCTGACCGTCGCCAAGGCCGGCAAGAAGAACGTCTTCTCCGGCCGCGTGCTGGAGATCGAAGGCCTCGACGATCTGACCGTGGAGCAGGCGTTCGAACTGTCCGACGCCTCCGCCGAGCGCTCCGCCGCCGGCTGCACCATCACCCTGTCCGAGGACAGCGTCAGCGAGTACCTGAAGTCCAACATCACCCTGCTCAAGTGGATGATCGGCAACGGCTACGGCGACGCCCGTACCCTGGAGCGCCGCATTCAGGGCATGGAAGAGTGGCTCGCCAACCCCAGCCTGATGCGCGCCGACGCGGACGCCGAGTACCACACCGTGATCGAGATCGACATGGATCAGATCAAGGAACCGGTACTGTGCTGCCCGAACGACCCGGACGATGCCAAGACCCTGTCCGAGGTGGCCGGCGCCAACATCGACGAGGTGTTCATCGGCTCCTGCATGACCAACATCGGTCACTTCCGCGCCGCCGGCAAGCTGCTGGAGAAAGTGGAAGGCCTGACCACCCGTCTGTGGGTGGCACCGCCCACCAAGATGGACCAGCACCAGCTCACCGAAGAGGGTTACTACAACATCTTCGGCCGCGCCGGCGCGCGCACCGAAATGCCGGGCTGCTCCCTGTGCATGGGTAACCAGGCACGGGTGGCGGCGAAGTCCACGGTGGTCTCCACCTCCACCCGGAACTTCCCCAACCGCCTCGGCCAGGGCGCGGACGTCTATCTGGCGTCGGCGGAACTGGCGGCCATCGCCGCGGTGATCGGCCGGCTGCCCACCGCCGAGGAGTACATGGAGTACGCCGGCACCATCGACGCCATGTCCGGTGAGATCTACCGCTACCTGAACTTCGACCGCATGGACGAATATCAGAACGTGGCGGATACCGTTAAGATTCCGGTGGCTCAAGCGAGCTGATGCGGTGTCGGCGCCCTCGGGCGCACGGAACTGAAAAGCCCCGCTTCGGCGGGGCTTTTTTTTGGAGCGCGCCTTGTGAGAGCGGGTCTCTGGTATCCTGCCGGGTGGCTAGAGCCACCCTTTCGCGGGCTGGGCCCGCTCCCACAAGCGGAGACCACCATGATGATGGATGCGAAGAACGCCTCCCTGGTGATGATCGATTATCAGCCACGGCTGCTGCCGGCGATCCGCCACGGTCAGAAGCTGGTGGCGCGGTCGGTGACGCTGGGTCGTATCGCCGCGCTGCTCGGCGTACCCGTGATCGGCACCGAGCAGAGCCCGGACAAACTGGGCGAGAACGTGCCGTCGATCCGACGACTTTGCGCCGAAACCGTCGCCAAGCATCGGTTCGACGCCAGCGAGGCGCTACGCGCCACGGCGCTGGCCGAGCGCCGCCAGGTGGTGCTGTGCGGCTGCGAGGCGCACGTGTGCGTGCTGCAGACCGCGCTTGGCCTGCAAGCGCTGGGCTTCCAGGTGTTCGTGGTGGAAGACGCGGTCGGCGCCCGCCGTCAGGGCGACAGGAGCGCGGCGCTGGCGCGCCTGAGCCAGGCCGGCGTCACCCTGGTGACCCTGGAGATGGCCGCGTTCGAATGGCTCGGCGACGCGGATCACCCGCGCTTCCGGGAGGTCCAGGCCCTGATCAAATAGCCTTCACCTGATTTTTACATCCTCGCTGTAAAGAAACATTGAATGCGGATGACGGCGGACGCCGGTGGTCGAGACAATGCCGCCGATGCCCGCCGCGCCCCGGCCGAGCCGGTCACGTCGTGGCAGTACCTTCGAAAATGGATTCTCGCAGGAGCACAACATGACCAGTGAAGATCTTTTCCCGACGCGGCATGAACAGCATCATGACCGCTTCCCCCGACTGGACCCGGTGGTCCATGCCCGCAACCAGGCGCGCTGGGACGGCCCCCTGGACGAAGTGGCCCTGTCGCATTACGAGCGCGACGGCTTTCTCTGGTTTGAGGGGTTCTTTTCCCAGGAGCGGATGCGCCCGTTCTTCGATGAACTCAAGGAAATGGCCAAGGACAGCGAGCTGATGAAATCCGACCAGTCGATCACGGACCCGGATTCCGGCGATCTGCGCTCGGTGTTTCAGATGCATGAGATTTCCCGCCGGTTCGATGAACTGACCCGGGACCCGCGCATCCTCGGCATGGTGCGCCAGCTGTTGGGTGGCGACGTCTATATTCATCAGTCGCGCATCAACGACAAGTTCGGTTTCCAGGGCAGCGGTTTCAACTGGCATTCCGACTTTGAAACCTGGCACTCCGAGGACGGCATGCCGCGCATGCGGGCCATCAGCGCCTCGATCATGCTCACCGACAACAACGAGTTCAACGGGCCGCTGATGCTCATACCCGGCTCGCACCATTACTTCGTGCCTTGCCAGGGGGTCACGCCCAAGGACAACTGGAAGGACTCGCTGAAAAGCCAGCGCCTGGGCGTGCCCAGCCAGGAGAACCTGGCCGAGCTGGTCGAACAGGGTGGTATCCAGGCGCCCAAGGGCCCGCCGGGTTCATTGCTGTTGTTCGAGTGCAACACCCTGCACGCGTCCAACAAGAACCTGTCGCCCTGGCCGCGCTCCAACCTGTTCTTCGTTTACAACAGCGTGGACAACACCCTGGAAGACCCCTACTGCGGCCATCAGCCGCGCCCGGATTTTCTCGCCAACCGAGACAACACCGAGGCGCTGGCCATGCACGACCACCTGGAACCGCTCTAACCCGGTTGCCGCAGCGCGCCCCGCCTGAGCAGCCGCCACACTTCGCTGGCGGCCTGCGACAGCGGATGCGAGCGCAATCGGTACGCGCACGCCGACACCGTCACCCCCGGATCCAGCGGCAACGGCTTGAGGCGGCCTGCTCGCAGGTCGTCCTCAAGCAGGTTGCGCGGTGCCACCGTCACCGCCCGCCCCTCCCGGCACAACGCCAGACAAGAGCTAATGGTGGCCATCTGAAACTCGGCGCCGCGACGGGCCAGCAGCAACTCACGGAACCAGGGCGCGATCTGACGGCGGTACTCCGGGGGCACCCGGGGCAGCGCCAGGGGCCGGCCCCTCATAAACGCAACGGCGGCGTCGCCGTCCTCAAGGGCGGCCGCCGCCTTACCCACCAGCCAGGAGGCCGGCGCCACCACTTGCAAAGGCAGCTCCACCAGCGGCAGCTCCTCCACGTCGTCCCGGTCCGGCAACGCCGAGCCTTTGCGCCCGTCGTACACCAGAAAATCGTAGCGGTAGGCGTACAACCCTTCGCACAGTGATTGGAAGTGATCGCTGTGCATCTCCAGCCGCACGCCGGCGTCCATGGTGGCCCGGGACCGTTGCAGCGGCCCGGCCAGACGCTGGGCCAGCAGGTCCGGCACGAACGGCCCGCAGCCGATGCGCACCAGCCCGCTGCGGCCGTCGTGGAACGCCTCCACCAGGCGGTCCAGGCCGGCCGCCTCATCGAGAATCCGGTTTACCTGGCGGTGCAGGGTCCGCGCCAGCTCGGTGGGACGCAACGAACGGGTATGGCGCTCGAAAAGCGGTGCCCCGGCGCTCTGCTCCAGCCGCTGCAGGCTGCGGGTCAGCGCCGGCTGCGACAGGCCCAGGGCGCGCGCCGCCGCCGACAGGCTGCCGTGCTCGTACACCGCCCGGAAACGGGTCAATTCCTGCAGTTGCCACACGGCGGGCTCCTCGGGTCGGTGGGGATTATTAACTCAGTAAGCATAGACTCATGCAACACAGTAATGAATCCCCGGCGCATACTTCCCGCCATGACCGGCCAACAACAAAAACCGCCTACCACCGGAGAGCCCCGATGACCGAAGTGACCCGGCGCACCGTGCTGAAAAACCTGGCCCTGGGCGGCGCCGCCCTGGCCACCGCGCCTTCATTGAACGCCAGGATCAACCTGCGCAAGCAGGGCCGGCCGAATGTGCTGCTGCTGGTGTCCGACCAGGAACGCTCCTGGATGGACCTGCCCGGCGGCCTGGATCTGCCGGCCCATGACAAGCTGCTCAACCGGGGCACCGGCTTCAACCAGTACTATGTGAATACCTCGCCCTGCTCGCCCTCGCGCTCGGTGATGTACAGCGGCCAGCACACCATGCGCACCGGCATGACCGCCAATCTGCACGCGCCGCCGTTTCCCAGCTTCAATCAGGAATTGCCGACCCTCGGCCACCTGTTCCAGGAGCTGGGCTACCACACCGCCTACAAGGGCAAATGGCATCTGTCGGATATCGAGGACGGCCCGGGGCTGATGTACGGCAGCTACCCCAGCCGGGGCAAGGCGCTGGAGCCCTACGGCTTCAGCGACTACAACCTGACCGGCGACGTGCACGGCTCGGTGTGGCAGGGCTACATCGCCGACCGCATGGTGGCCGGCGAAGCCAGCCAGTGGCTGGTGCGCGACAGCCAGAAGCTGGACAAGCCCTGGCTGCTGGCGGTGAACTTCGTGAACCCGCACGACATCATGTTCTTCTCCTCCGGCGAGAAGCAGGAGCAGTCACGGGCCAACCCGCGTTTCATGGCGCCGCTGCGGCCGCCGCCGAACGATCCGATCTACAGGAAAGACTGGTCGCACCTGCCGCTGCCCGCCTCCTTCGCCAAGGAAACGCTGCGCGACAAGCCCTGGTGCCACCGCTCCTACGCCCAGGTGATCGACAGCATCTACGGCCACATGGACAAAACCGACGAAGCCGCTTGGCTGGCCAACCAGAGCTACTATTTCAACTGCATCCGCGATGTGTCCCGGCAGGTGGACCATGTGCTGCAGGCCCTGGAGGACAGCGGCCAGCTCGACAACACCATCATCGTCTACACCGCCGACCACGGCGAAATGGCCGGCGCCCACGGCCTGCGGCAAAAAGGCCCGGTGACCTACAAGGAAAACAGCCGGGTGCCGCTGATCGTCAGCCACCCGGACGTGAGCGGCGGCCGCACCGTGGACAACCTGGGCTCGGCGCTGGACCTGGTGCCGACCCTGGTGGGCCTGGCCACCGAGGGTAAAACCACCACCGACACCCCCGGCGTGGACCTGAGCCCGGCGCTCAGCGGGCAGACCACGCAGCGCGACCGGGACGGCATCCTGTTCGCCTACGGCGTGCTGCTCTACACCGACCCGGAAGCCACCCAGCGGCTGGCCCGGGAAGGCGACGAGATCACGCCGGTGAAACTGATGGGCGATTTCCTCAAGCAGCTGCGGCTGGGCCCGGAGCTGGGCAACCGCGGCCTGCACCGGGGTGTCTTTGACGGCCGCTACAAGTTCACCCGCTACTTCAGCCCGGACAGCCATCACCTGCCCCGGGACTGGGACACCCTGCTCGCCCACAACGACCTGGAGCTCTACGACACCCACCAGGACCCGGACGAACTGGTCAACCTGGCGGCGCGCCCGGAGGGCCCGGAGGCGGTGAAGGAGCGCCTGCTGGCGCTCAACGCCCGGACCAACCAGCTGATTGAACAGGAAATCGGCGACGACCACGGCGGCGAATACCCCGGGCCTGAATTCCTCTACCGCCTGTAATTTTTTGCTTTGCCCTTGGGGGGCAATCCGCCCCGGCCCGGCGACGCCGGTGTCCGGGGCACCTTATTCACCACCTGCTCGGGCTATTTGCCGTCGAGCAGCGGCTCCCCGGTGCGGGCCGCCAGCCACAGCATCACCGCGCCACCGGCGAGCAGATACCAGTAAAAGGTGAAAAACCGCCACACCACGATGGTGGTGGCGGTGGTCACCGACGTCAGCCAGGGGTTCAACAGGGCCGCGCCGGCCACCTCGGCGCCGCCGGCGCCACCGGGCAGCAGGGTCAAATGGCCGGCCCCCATCGCCACCATCTGCACGAAGAAGCCGTACACCCAATCCAGATGCTCGCCCAGCGCCAGCACCGCGACGTAGATCACCGAATAGCGCAGCAGCCAGTGGCAGAGGCAGAGGGAAAACATCAGCAACAGGCGGCGGCGCGGCACCGCCAGGGTTTCTTCCAGGCCGCGCCGGAAACGCAGCACCGCCCGCGCCAGACGCAGACGCCGGCGCCGGCGCAGCCCCAGCCAGGCGAGAAAGTCCCCGGACCCGATCAGCACCCGGCGCTGGAAACGGGCCAAAAGCCCGACCCCGGCCAGGGCGGCCAGCATCAGCGCGAACGGCACCGCCACCTGCCACCAGGCGGCCAGATCCAGATAGCGGGCCAGCCCGTACAGGGCCACGGTGGGCAACAGGGCCGCGAACACCAGCAAGTCGGTGAGCTGATCCACCGCCAGGACCGCCGTGGCCTGCGCCGGTGCCACACCGTGCCGGCGCAGCAGCGCGGCCAGGGTGAAAGGCGCGCCGCTGCCGCCGGGCGTGGCGTTCAGGGTGAACTCGGTGGCCATCACCGTGGCCACGGCCGCGCCGTGCCCCAGGCCCGGCGCCCGGCCATTGAGCATCAGCCGCAGCCGCCAGGCGTTGAGGTTCCAGCACACCGCGATCATCGCCACCAGCAGCGCCAGCCAGCCCACCGGCACGGTTACCAGTCGTGCCAGCACCTGCTGGCCGCCCAGCACAAACGGCACCGCCGCGCCGACCAGCAATGCCACCGCGAACAACCAGCGCCAATGCCGCGTCATAGCGATTCCGATCCGCTCGCCGGCAGGCGCTCATTCTCCATCAGCCACTGGGCCTTGCTGACACAACGGCGCTGTTCGCTGAGTGCATCGATGGTGCGCCGCCAGAAAGCGCGGCTTTCCGGGTGACGCAGGTCCACCGGATGCAACGCCAGCCGGATCACCGGACGGTGCTGGAAGCGGCGCAGCCGCGCCTGGTTCAAGCGCTCGAACCAGCGCCGGCGCCAGGACGAACGGGACGACATCACCACCGTGGGCAGCGGCAGCCGCTCGCCGTCGGCCAGACGGTACAGGGCGCCGGCGTCGGTGCGGTAGTCGAAACCGGCGTCACGGATCGCGCGGCGGCTGGCTTCATTGCTCAGCCAGCCCGGCGGCACGAAGCCGCTGACCCGCCAATCCTGGCGGCGGCAAAGCGCCAGGCCGTCGCGTATGCGGGCGTAGGCGGCGGCCTCGTTGAGGGCGGAGAATTCCCCTTCGTGGGTCAGTATCCGGCGGCGGACCCATTCCCGCGGGCCCTTGGGGGTGGGGCCGTCGTCGCTGTGCGACCAGCCGTGCAGCACCAGCTCGTCACCGGCGGCCTGGCGCTCGGCCATGGCCCGGCAAAACGCCGGTGAACGCTCGGCGGGATCATGGCGGTGGAAATCCGGCACCACCAGCAGGGTGCTGACCAGCGACGCCGGGCGTTGCAACTCGCGCAGAAACGACTGGTACAGCGGCCAGCTGTGCGGGGCCACATCGTGCAGCGATAATATAAAGGCCCGTTGGGTATCAGGAATGCGATTCATGGGTGGATGCTAATACCGGCTGCTCGTGATCGCCAAGGACGCGCCGGTAGTGACCGACCAGGCTCTCCGCCACCGCATCCCAACTGTGCCGCGTTTCCACATGGGCACGGGCGCGCCGTCCCAGGGCCGCGGGATCGTCATGTTCAAACAGGTCGCGCACACCGGCGGCCATGGCGGCGCCGTCGTTGGGGCGCACATGGCGCCCACAGTCACCGGGCACCACTTCCGGCAAGGCGCCGGCGTCCACGCACACCACCGGCAGGCCGCTGGCCATGCCTTCCAGCGCGACCAGGCCGAAGGTCTCCTGATCGCCGGCGTGCACAAGCGCGTCGGCGGCCGCCATCCAGCCGGCCACTTCCGGGGTCTGGCAAAACTCATGGATCACCGACACATTGGACGGCGCGTCCGGTTGCAGGCCGGTACCGATCAGCAGCAGATGGTAGTCGGGCCCCAGCCTGCGCATCGCTTCGAGCAATACCGGAATATTCTTCTCCTGGGTGCCGCGTCCGGCGAACACCAGCAGGTGCTGGTCCTCGGAGAGGCCCAGCGCGCGGCGGGCGTTGGGCTTGGCGCGCTGTGGCTGGAAGGCTTCCAGGTCCACGCCCAGCGGCTGCACCTCGACCTCACCGATACCGCAGCGGTGCAACTGCTCCGCCATCACGCGGCTCGGGCTGAGGACCATATCAAAGCCTTCGTAGAGGCGTTTTATATAGGCCCGGGTGCCCGGATCGAGAAAGCGGCCGACACGATGATGGACCAGGGTGAACAGATCGGAGTGGTAAAAACCCACCGACGGCACGTCCAGCAATCTGGCCGCCCGCTGGGCCGCCCAGGCGGGCGTGTACGGGTCGCCGGCTTCGATCACGTCCGGCTGCAGGCCGGCGATGATGCTGCTCCACAAACCCAGACGCAACGGGAAACGAAAGCCCGGCGCCAACGGCAGGGGCATCGCCGGCAGGGACACGAAGTCGCCGTCGAAGAACACGCGCGAGCCGGGCATCACCACTTTGTGGCTGGTGCCCCCACGTCGCAGCAACGCCTGGCGCTTGCCGTCAATGTAGGTACGCACGCCACCGCTGGCCTGGGTGTAAAAAAGCGTGGTATCAAGAATTCTCAAGCGGTTCTCCCTTTCCCACTTGGTGCGGTGCCGCCGTTACCGACGACCCTGATCATCGTCAATAGCGGGTGAATAAGCCTAAGATAGCATTGGCAACGGAAAGCTCACCGCCGACCTTGGTAAAGGCTTGTAAAAGCGCGGCCCGCCGCCATTAAGCGGTCAGAAAGGCCGCCAACGGGAGCACGGCAGCAATGGAATTCAAGGACTATTACAAGATTCTCGGCGTACCACCGGAAGCGGACGATAAAGAGATCAAAGCCGCCTACCGGAAGCTGGCGCGCAAGTATCATCCGGACGTCAATGCCGACGCCGACGCGGAAAGTAAATTCAAGGAAGTAGCGGAAGCCTACAAGGTGCTCAAGGACGCCGAAAAGCGCGCCGAGTACGATCAGCTGCGCCAGTTCCGTGACGCCCGCGGCGGCTTCCAGCCACCGCCGGGCTGGCAGAGTGCCGGCGCCGCGTCCGGTGGCGGCCGGGAAGCGGATTTCTCCGACTTTTTTGAATCCCTGTTCGGTGGCGGATTCTCCCGACGCGGCGGTCCGCGCCCCGGCCGTGATCTGGAAATGGATCTGCCGTTGTTCCTTGAAGACACGGTGGCGGATACCCGTAAACCGATCAGCGTCCACGGTCGCACCCTCAATGTCACGATTCCCGCCGGCACCGCGGACAACGAGCGTATTCGTCTGAAAGGCAAAGGGGAACCGGGTAGCGACGGCGCGCCCTCCGGCGACCTCTACCTGCGCGTGCGGCTGGTGCCCCACCCGGTATTCGATGTGGAGGGCCACGACCTGCTCGTCACCGTGCCGGTGGCGCCCTGGGAAGCGGCCCTGGGCGCCAAACTGCAGGTGCCCACGCTCAGCGGACGCATCAGCCTGACTCTGCCGGCGGGCAGCCAGACCGGCCGCCGCCTGCGGGTCAAGGGCAAGGGTCTCGCCGGCAAGAAGACGCAGGGTGATCTTTACGCAATTATCAAAATCGTCATGCCCGAGCGGATCTCCGATCGGGACCGTGAACTGTGGCGGGCGCTGGCCGAGCAGTCCGATTTTGACCCACGGGCGAACTGGGCCGGCGACGGCCGGCGCCATGATAAGGAGCCCCGAAAATGAACACGCTGACCCTCACCGAAGTGTGCCGCCGGGTGTCCTTGCCGGAGCACGCGGTCATCGAAATCGTTGAAGTGGGTATCGTTACACCGGTGGCCGGTTCGGCGCGCGCCTGGCGTTTCGACGATCAAACCCTGGTGGTGCTCAGCCGCGCCGCGCGCCTGCACGAAGACCTGGCGCTGGACTGGCACGGCGTGGCCCTGGCCCTGGAACTGCTTGAGGAGATCGACACCCTGCGCCGCGAGAACGAACAATTGCGACAACGGTTAAACCGCTTTCTGGACTGACTCAGGCGGCCGGATCCTGCCGGTAGAACAGACTCAGCTGCTCGTACAGCGCCGGCAGCACCTGGCGCAGATGCGCGGGGGATTCAAAAAAACTTTCCGTGGCCACGGCAAAAAACTCGCCGGGATCTTCCAGCGCATAAGGGTCGATAAAAGGCTCACCGCCCTGCTCCGCCCGCTCCAAAGCCTGCCAGGCCTCGGTGAAGACATCGTGCCAGCGCTGCGGATCCATGCCGGCGTGCAGCGGCGGCGCGCCGTTGGGCCCCTCGCGGCGCATATCCAGCTTATGGGCCAGCTCGTGCAGCACCACGTTATAGCCGTCCTCGCCGCCGGATTCGAGCACATCGCCCCAGGACAGAATCACCGGCCCCTGCAGCCAGGCTTCACCGGCCAGTTCCCGCCCGGCGTCGTGCACGATACCGAACTCGTCCATTTCGTTGTCCGGGGTGACGAAGGTGTCCTCGTAAACGATCAACGTGTACCAGCCGTCGTACCAGTCCAGGCCCAGCCCGAACACCGGCACCACCGCCATGGTGGCGATCAGAAGCTGCATGTCGTCGGTGACGGTGAACTCGCCGCCGGCGGCGAACTCCTTGCGCACCAGAAAACGGCGGGTGAGATCGAACAACCGCTCCCGGTCGGCGCCCTGATACCGGGCCGCCACCGGCCAGCCGGCAATGGCGTTTTCCCATTGCGCCCGCGTCACCGGCAAACGCGCCAGCTTGCGATCTTCCAACCAGTCTCGAACCCGTCCGAACATGGCCTTCCCAGCGTAGAGGAGAGAGCGCAAAGCTTGCCGCTTTTGCCAACCGGACGCAAAGCGGTTTAGATAAGCACTGCAAAAAACCAAGCCACCGTAGAAAGACCATGGAAGGAGCCCCCATGACCCACCGCTACCGCCTGATCGCCGTGTTCGCCCTGCTGCTGCTCGGCCCCGCGGCCCACGCCCAGGCCACGCGCGAAGCGGCGTCCGCGCTGCGCAGCGGCGCCGACCAGGCGCGCTACTGGCAATGGGGCTGGAGCGCCTTCTACGGCGGCAGCAGCGCCTATTCCCTGGTGCACGCCCGCGACACCGACGACCCGGAGGAGCGCTACGACGATTACATCAATGCCACCAAGGCGGCCCTGGGGCTGGCCGGCACCCTGCTGTTCGCCCCTTCCCACGGTGACGCCTACCGGGAATATCTGGCCCTGGACGACAAGGACGCAGCGGAAGCGCGCGCCGCCACGCGCATCCTGATCGCCGGGCTGGCCGAGGAGGAAGCCCGCCAGCGGGCCTGGCAAAGCCGGCTGGGCGGTTTGATCGTCAACGGCCTGGCCGGGCTCGCCATCGGCGTGGAAGACAACCGCCCCGGCGACGGCTGGGTGAACTTCGCCACCGGCATGCTGACCACCGAGCTCAACGTGCGCACCCGGCCGGACACCGCCACCCACTTTCTGGAACGACAACCGGATTTCCGGCTCAAGGCCAACGGAGCCACTCTTCCCATTTATGTGGACTGGGCGGTGGGTCCGATGTTCGCGGGCTTGGAGATCAGGTTCTGAGGGTGGGAATAACCGGCGCTACGAAGCGCTCATTGTGGGAGCTTGCCTTGCAAGCGAAAGGCCGGCTTTGCCGGCCGGCAGGATACCAGAGGCCTTTAAAAGCGGGGCTTTAACAGCGTCTCTGGAATCCTGCCGGGTGGCTATAAGCCACCCTTTCGCGGGCAGGGCCCGCTCCTACAATCCCCGCCTCGTAGCGCCCTTTGGCGGCGTATTCAGATGTAGTACGCCTTCAACGGCGGGAAGCCGTTGAACTCCACGGCGCTGTAGCTGGTGGTGTAGGCGCCGGTGGAGAACCAGTACAGCCGGTCGCCGATGGCCAGGTTGAGTGGCAGGCCGTACTTGTAGTTTTCGTACATGATGTCGGCGCTGTCGCAGGTCGGCCCGGCGATCACCACCTCTTCCATTTCCCCTTTCTTTTCGGTGTAGATCGGGTACTTGATGGCTTCGTCCAGGGTTTCGATCAGGCCGGAGAATTTGCCCACGTCGGTGAACACCCAGCGCTGCAAGGCGGTACGGGATTTACGGGAAATCAGCACCACTTCGCTGACCAGCACGCCGGCGTTGGCGATCAGAGACCGGCCCGGCTCGAGAATGATTTCCGGCAGCTGCTCGCCGAAGTCCTCTTTCAGGAAACGGATGATTTCCGACGCGTAGGTTTCCAGGTCGTTGGTCTTGGCGATGTAGTTGGCCGGGAAACCGCCGCCCAGGTTGATCATCTTCAGCTCGATGCCCACTTCATCGCGCAGGCGCTCGAACATGATCTTGACCTTGCCGATGGCCGCGTCCCAGGCGCCGATATCGCGCTGCTGGGAGCCCACATGGAAGGACACACCGTAGGGTTCCAGGCCCAGGTCCCGGGCCAGAATCATCAAATCCAGCGCCATGTCCGTCTGGCAGCCGAACTTGCGCGACAGCGGCCAGTCGGCGGTGTGCGTGCCTTCGGTGAGGATGCGCACATACACCCGGGAACCCGGCGCCGCCTTGGCGATGTTGCGCAGGTCCGCTTCCGAGTCGGTGGCGAACATGCGCACGCCCTTCTCGTAGAAAGCGCGGATGTCGCGGGCCTTCTTGATGGTGTTGCCGAAAATGCAGCGCTCCGCCGACACCCCCAGACCCATCACTTTTTCCAGCTCGTAGATCGAGGCGATATCGAAATTAGCGCCCCGGTCACGCAACAGGCTGATCAGCTCAGCGGCCGGGTTCGCCTTTACCGCGTAGTGCACCTTGGCGAACGGAAACTGCTCGATCAGCTGATCGTAGTGTTTGCCCACGGTTTCCGTGTCGATCACCACGAAGGGGGTCTCCTTGGTGTCCGCCAGGTCCTTGATGCGGCGGAACACCACCGGATCGTAATAGTCTTCCACGCGAATGGCGTCGATGGTCATGGGGGTCCTCTTCCCGGTACTCAGCAACCACCCGGGCCGACACGGCACCGGGACCGTTGCGAAGGCAACGGGCGCCCAAAGTAGCAATTTGCTCATCGTTTGGGGAGATACCCGACCGCCTTTTTTTCTTGGCAGGACAGCTTTCTCCAGCCGGGACGCGTGTCTGTGTTAGGCCCTTCCGGGAACGCTGTGAATACGTCCCTGTACGCTCCCTGTCGAACGTCCTGTTCTCCAGGGTCCCGGAAGGGCCTAACACAGACACGCTCAGTGGGGAGATTCCGGCGCCCCGGGTTGTCGGCGCCGCCGAACCCTACTACGCACCTCGGCCGCTTGCTCCCAAGGGAGGTTCGGTCTCGGTGCCCGTGTCCAGGACTGTGTGAGGCAGGGAGCCGAACACAAGCCTACAGGGACGTATTCACGGCGGGTCCTGGACACGGGCACCGAGACCGAACCGGGCTACGGAGTCACAGCACCGCCTGCCGGCGGACCACCGCTCTGCTACACTATGCGCCCCCGAATTCCCCCGACCACGGAGCCCTTCATGGTTATCGCTATGGCCCTTCCCCTCGCCCTGCATTTGCTCGCCGCCGTCGTCTGGGTGGGCGGCATGTTCTACGCCTACCTGGCCATGCGCCCGGCGGTGGTGCAGGTGATCGACCCGGCCCGGCGCCCGGCGCTGTGGGCGGCCACCCTGGAGCGGTTCTTCCGCTGGGTGTGGGCGGCGGTGGTGCTGTTGCTGGCCACCGGCTTCGGCATGGTGTTCGGCGTCTACAAGGGCATGGCCAACGTGGAGTGGCACATCCACGCCATGATCGGCCTGGGCATTCTGATGATGCTGCTGTTCGCCCACGTTTACTTCGCGCCGTTCCGCCGCCTCAAACAGGCCGTGGCCGATAACGACGCCAGCGAGGGCGCGCGCCGCGTCGGTCAGATCCGCAAGCTGGTGGGCATCAATCTGATTCTCGGCCTGATCGTGGTGGTGATCGCCTCCGGCGGGCGGTACCTCTAACCGTGAGCGCGCAGAACGGCGGCGGATCCGGCAAGGCCGACCTGCTGCTGGTGGCGGTGACGCTGCTGGCCGGCGTCAGCTGGATTTTCTCCAAGGAGGCGGTGCTGTTGATGCCGCCGCTGTTGTTCATGGCGCTGCGGTTTCTGCTCGCCGGCCTGGTGCTGGCGCTGGTGGGCTGGCGGCAACTGCTGCGCCTGAGCGCCGATCAGTACCAGCGCAGTGCCAGGGTCGGGCTGGTGTTCGGCCTGGCCATGAGCTTTTGGATCATGGGCCTGCACTTCGGCACCCATGTGGGCGAAGGCGCCTTCCTGACCAGTCTGGGCGTGGTGCTGGTGCCGGTGATGGCGCGGCTGGTGTTCAAGGAAAAGCCGCCGGCCAGCACCTGGGTGGCGCTGCCGGTGGCCGCCGCCGGGCTGGCGCTGCTGTCCCTGCGCGGCGGCCTGCACGCGGAACCCGGGCAGCTGTTCTTCGTCGCCGCGGCCTGCATTTTCGCGCTCTATTTCACCCTCAACACCCGCGCCGCCAACAGCGCCACCATCACCGGCGCCGCCGGCCAGGTGACCACCCGCGACCGGGTGCCGGCGCTGGCGCTGACCACGGTGGTGCTGTTCACGGTGAGTCTGGTGACCGGCACCGGCTCGCTGATTCTGGAAGACTGGCCCGCCGCGTTCGGCGCCTTCACCCCGGTGATGGCCGGCTGGGTGATCGCCAGCGCCACGGTGGGCACCGCCGCGCGCTTCTTCGTGCAGACCTACGCCCAGAGCCTGTCGGTGCACAGCCACGGCGTGGTGATCATGGTGCTGGAGCCGATGTGGACGGCGCTGTTCGCGGCGCTGTGGTTCGGCGAGACCATGACCGCGGTGCAGGTGGGCGGCTGCTTTCTGATCTTCCTGTCCCTGGTGGTCAACCGCTGGGCCAGCGTGCGCCGCGTGCTCAAGCAGTGGCTGACGTAGGCCGCGCGGTGACGCTTGCGCGCCGGCCGGCACCGGCCTAGCATCATGACGTTTCCCACAGCGACCACGCCCATGACCGCTCCACGCCCGCCCTTCCGCCGCGCCTTCCCGTTCTGGGCGCTGCTGCTATGGCTGGCGGTGGGCCTGTCGGTGTGGCCGGCCCAGGCACTCACCGCGCCGGCGCCCTCTTCGCCGGCACTGGTGGACGACGGCGGCCTGTTCGGGCAGGCCCTGCCCCGCGACGCCGGCGGCCAGTGGCAGCGCCGTGACAGCGGCGACGATCCGGGCTGGGATTGGGAACCGACCCAGGCCCCGCTTGCCACCCTGGCGCTGACGCCTCCAGGCACCTCCGGCCCGCCCCGGGCGGTGGCCGTGCCGGCGCCGGCGCCGCGCTTTCCCCGTTACCACAACAGCGCCCCACGGGCGCCCCCTCTCTAACCGGTTATCGGCCTGAGCCCGCCCGCTTCGGGCGGTTTACAACCGTTTAGAGACACCCGCTATGAACCGATTCTGGATCCGGGCCGTGACCTACGGCCTGGTGATCGTGCTGGGCCTGGGCGCCGCCCTGCCCAGCCTGTTGCCACCGGCCTGGCTGAGCGCCCTGCCGGCGGCCTATCAGTCGCACAGCCTGACCCTGGGGCTCGACCTGCAGGGCGGCTCGCACCTGCTGCTGAAAGTGGACACCGATGATCTGACGCGCGGCAAAAGCGGCCGTGAAAAAGCCGAAATCCGCGACGACGCGGTGGCGCGCAGCCTGGAGGTAGTGCGCCGCCGCTTGAACGAAACCGGCGTGGTGGAGCCGCTGATCGTGCGCCAGGGGGATGACGGTATCGTCGTGCAACTGCCCGGCGTCACCGACCCGGAGCGCATCAAAACGCTGCTGGGACGCACCGCCAAACTCAGCTTCCACCTGCTCGCCGAACCGGGCACCCCGGCCCGCCGGCTGCCGGCCAGCGAGGGCGACCGCGTTTACCCGCTTAAACCGCTGCCGTTGCTGGACGGCGGCAACCTGGAGGACGCCCGGCTCGGCTTCGAGCCGCGCACCGGCCAGCCGGTGGTGAATTTCCAGCTGGACGACGAGGGCGCCCGAAAATTCGCCGAGATCACCACCCACCATGTGGGCGACCCGTTCGCCGTGGTGCTGGACGGCAAGGTGATCACCGCGCCGGTGATCCGCTCGCCGATCACCGCCGGGCGCGGCCAGATCAGCGGCGGCTTCGACGCCCGCGAGGCCGGCGACCTGGCCCTGCTGCTGCGCGCCGGCGCTTTGCCGGCGCCGCTCGAAGTGGTCGAGCAACGCACCGTGGGGCCGGATCTGGGTGGCGACCAGATTCGCATGGGGGTGGCCACCGGCCTGATCGGCGCCGCCCTGGTGCTGGCGTTCATGGTGCTCGCCTACCGGCGCTGGGGGCTGATCGCCAACACCGCCCTGGTGATCAACCTGGGTCTGGTGATCGGCCTGCTGGCGTCGCTGGGCGCCACCCTGACGCTGCCGGGCATCGCCGGGCTGATTCTCAGCGTCGGCATGGCGGTGGACGCCAACATCCTGATCAACGAACGCATCCGTGAGGAAGCGCGCCGTGGGCGCAGCGGTCAGGGCGCCTTGCGCGCCGGCTTCCAGCGCGCCTACGCCACCATTCTGGACTCCAATATCACCACCCTGATCGCCGTGGGCCTGCTGTTCCAGTTCGGCGCCGGCCCGGTGCGCGGCTTCGCCGTGACCATGGCGGTGGGCCTGGTGGTGTCGCTGTTCACGTCGATCTCGGTGACCCGCCTGCTGATGGAGTGGCGGCTGCGCGGCCGGACCCGGGGCACGCTCACGTTGCCCGGCCCGGACTGGCTGGGCGCGGAGCGCCGGCGCCGGCCGATCCGCTTTACGGCGGTGCGCGGCCGGGGCATCGTGCTGTCCCTGGTGTTGTCGGTGGCGTCCCTGGGCGCCCTCGCCTGGCCCGGGCTCAACACCGGCATCGACTTCCAGGGCGGCGTGGCCATGGAGGTGCACACGCCGGCCACCATCGACACCCTGCGCAGCGGGCTGGCCGCCTCGGGTTTGGAAGGCAGCCTGCAGCGCTTCGGTGACGACGGCCAGTATCTGCTGCGCCTGCCCGCCGGCGCCGACAGCGACGCCCGCATCGAGGCCGCCAAGGCGGCGCTCAGCGCGGTGTCGCCGGAGGCCGGCTTCCCGCGCCTGGACGTGGTCGGCCCCAGCGTCAGCGGCGGCTTTGTGGAGACCAGTATTCTCGCCGTGCTGCTGGCCGGCGCCGGCATGCTGGTGTATCTGCGTCTGCGCTTCGCGCCGCACTTCGCCTGGGCGGCGCTGATCACCCTGGGGCTGGACCTGAGCAAGACGCTGGGCTTTTTGGTGCTCACCGGCCTGGAGTTCAACCTCACCACGGTGGCGGCGCTGCTGACGCTGATCGGCTATTCGGTGAACGACAAGGTGGTGGTGTTCGACCGCATGCGCGAGAACCGGGCGCTGGACCCGGAGCGGCCGCTGGAAGACATCATCGACCTGAGCCTGACCCAGACCCTGCGGCGCACGCTGTTTACGTCGCTGACCACCTTTCTGGCCATTCTGCCCATGGGGCTGGCCGGTGGCCCGGCGGTGACCAGCTTCGCGCTGCCGGTGCTGTTCGGGATCGTGGTGGGGACCAGTTCGTCGATGTTCATCGCCGCGCCGATGGCGATGTTTTTAGAGCGGTGGTTCTCTCCAGAGGGGCCCGCTGCTCGTGAACCCGCCTCTCTGGAGAGTGAGAGCGGTTATTTATGACTCTTGAGGAGGGCTTCGACCTTGTCGATGTACTTCTGCATGGCGTCGTCGGCGCTCATGCCTTTGAGCTTGGCCCAGGCGTCGTACTTGGCCCGGCCCACCATATCCAGCATGCCGGGGCGCTTGCCGGACACGTCGCCGGCGCTGCCCTGCTTGTAGTGGGCGTAGAGGAACAGAAGGTCGTCGTTATCCGGCTTTTTGGACAGCGTTTTAACGTCCTTCTGGGCCTGTTCAAACTGGGCTTTATCGGCCATTATTCTCACCTGTTAGTTGGCTATTGATTCTTAGGGAGCCGCTCAAGGGCTCCACGGGCCGCGATCCGTCGGGGGGCGACGCGGCCCGCTGTTTTACTTTGAACAACAGCGCGGGACAGCGCAACAATAAAGGGGACCCCGATGACGAGTTCCACCACTTCCAAGTCCGCGCCACAGTTGGACGCCCGCCAGGAGCGGGATCTCAAGCAGGCGGTCCAGACCCTGTGGGTGCGCTTTCCCGGTTCCCTGGAAGACCGTTACCGCGACTACGCCGAGCGCCGCGCGGCCAAGCTGATCCAGCGCTCGCTGTATATTCTGATCGTCCTGTTCCTGATCGTATCGGTGCCGGTGTCGTTGCTGTCGGACGAGCACAACCGGGATCTGTGGATGGCCTACGGCGTCTACCCGATCGCGATTTCCCTGGCGCTGCTGTTCGTGGCGGTGAAGGTGGACGCGCTGGCGGACTGGGTGACCACCCTGATCGGGCTGGCGTTGATGACCTCCCTGGCCGGCACGCTGCTGGGGGCGCTGCATCTGGCCGGCACCTTCCTCGGCCAGGTGGCCGCCTTCGAAACCATCTATGTGCTGATCATCGGCTTTTCGATTCTGCGCCTGCCGCCCACGCGCACGCTGTTCTGGTGCCTGGGCTCGCTGGTGGTGGCCCTGGCCGTGGCGCTGCTGCAACGCTGGGACGTGGACCCGGTATCGCTGATGCTGTTCTACGGCTTTCCGCTGGTGGTGTGCGCGCTTAACGGCTACATGCTGGACGCCAGCGCGCGCGGCTCCTATGCCAACAATCTGCTGCTCGGCCGCGAGTCGGCGCGGCTGCGCCAGTGGCGCGACAACGCCGACCGGGAAGCGCTGCGGCAACGCACGCTGAACGAGTTCATGGCGCACATCGCCGGCAACCCCCGGGTGGAAGTGCTGATGGATCAGGCTCTGACCTTCATGCTGGAGCGCACCGAGGCGATCGCCGGCGCCGCCTACCGGCTGGACGACGACCGCTTGCGCCAGGAAGCGGCGCGCGGCCTCAACCAGCAGGCCCGGGAGCGCGACAACGTGCCCGTGGACGGCCTGCTCGGCGGCGCGCTGGAGCGCGGCCCCGGCGTCACCGTGCGGCACAATGTGCCGGCCGGCTACCTGGATCTGGAGATCGCCCACGGCGCGGTGCGGCCCGGCGAGCTGCTGTTTCTGCCGATCTGGCAGGGCGACCAGGCGCTGGGCGTGATCGAGCTGGCGGCGCTGGAACCGTTCGACGACCACACCCGCACGCTACTGGAATCGCTGGCGTCACCGCTGGCCTACGCGCTGATGGCCGCGGTCGGCCGTGAGGAGTATATCCGCCGCCACCGGCAGGAAGCCGGTTAGACGACCTTCGTCGGCCGGTTACTGGCGCCGCCGGCGCAGCGGCCCGGACAACCGCTCCGGATGGGCCGGCTGAACGTCGTCGAGCATGGCGTAGATGGCGTCCATGTCCGCCTGCTGATCGCCGCTGGGCCAGAACGCATCGAGGATACGGGCCTGCTTGCGCCGGTAGCAGAAGGTCACCACGATGATCGGCAATTCCAAGTCCACGGCGATCCGGTGAAAGCCGGTTTTCCACTGCTCCGCCCCGGTGCGGGTGCCCTCCGGCGTGATACCCAGCCAGAACGGCTGGCCGCCGGTCATCAGGTTCTTGGTGTCTTCCACCAGACCCCGTGAGCGGGCGCGGTCCACCGGGATCCCGCCCAGCGCCCGCAGCAGCCAGCCCGCCGGCCCCCGGAACAGGGTGTGCTTGGCCATGAAACGGATATCCAGCCGCAGCCCCTGGATCGCGCTGACGCCCACCAGACCGTCGTAATTGGAGGTGTGCGGCGCGGCGATCATCACCGCCCGGGGCACGTTCGGCAGCTCGCCCACCACCTTCCAGCCGATCAGGCGCAACACCGCGCGGCCCAGCGCCGCCACCAGCCAGTGGCCACGGCGCGGCACCGACGCGCCGATGGCGTCCGGGGTCAGCGGCCGCAGATCGGTACTCATTAGCCGAACACCACCACGGTCTGGCGGCTCAGCGCCACCGGCCGGCCGCGATCATCCCACACGGTGGCCTGGCACTGGCCATAGCCGTCGGCGAACGAGTCGGTGATCACCTGGTACTGCCAGAAGTCCACCGGCTCCAGCTCACGGGGGTCCTCCAGCAATTCCATGGTCCAGGTCAGCGAGCTGGCCGGGGCCGGCTTGCTGAGCATCGGCAGCACGCCGGCGGGCCAGGTGTCCACCAGGCACGCCAGGGTGGCCGCGTCCTGGGTCTGGCCGGGCTCGTCGAAACGCATATAGCCGTGGAAATCCGGCTCCTTGGCGCCGGAGAAAATCATATTGCCGCCGGCGATGCGCATGTCGAAAAAGCGCAGAAAGGTGGGCGACCGGCCCTCCATGTAGGGCAACTTGAAGCAGTCCTGCGGCGCCTTCCAGCGCGGCGCTTCCGGGCCCGGCACGCGGATGCTGGACTCGCGGCCGTGGCCCAGGCTGCCCAGCAGCGTGGCCACCACCTGGCCCTCCTGGCGGGCCATCACCTGCACCTGGGTGACCGATTTGCCGGCGCGCAGCGTGGTCGCTTCCAGGTCCACCGGCCCCGGCACCATGGGCGCCACGAACGAGATGGTGAAGCTGCGCAACGGCGGCGCGTCGGCGCCCAGATGGGCGTCCATATGACGAATCAGAATGGCGCCCACCAGGCCACCGAACGTGGCTCTGCCCTGCCCCCAGCCCTCGGGAACCGTCATCCGGTTCCCGGCGGCGGCATCAATAATGGAATCAAATTTCATAATGCGCTCCCACCGAAAGCGGCTATTGATAGCAGAGCCGGGCGCCCAAGGAAAGGACCGAAACGCTCAGCCGCCTCCGCGCGCCTTGGTCCGTCCCGTGGCCGGCGCCGCCAGCGGGTCTTCCGGCCAGGGGTGTTTCGGGTAGCGGCCACGCAGCTCCTTGCGCACCTGCCCGTAGCCATTACGCCAGAAGCCGGCCAGATCGGCGGTGATCGCCGCCGGTCGCCCCGCCGGGGTCAGCAATTCGGCGGTCAGCGGCAGGCGCCCCTCGGCCAGCGCCGGCAGGCTTTCCATGCCGAAGCATTCCTGCAGTTTCACCGCCAGGCGGGGCCCGCCCTCGGCTTCGTAATTGATGGTCACCGCCCGCCCGGAGGCCACCGTGACCCGCTCCGGCAACCGCCGTGTCAGCTCGCCGGCCTGGCCCGGCCCCAGCCGCAGCTTGAGGGCGTCGAGCAAGGGCAGGGTTTTCAGATCGCGCAGGGCGCGGCGGCCGGCCAGGAACGGCAGCAGCCAGGTCTCCAGGTCGGCCAGCAGGGTGTCGTCGTCCATGGCCGGCCAGTGCTCCGGCTCAAGCCGGTGCAGCCAACCCGCCCGCGCCCGCCACTGGCGGGTGGCCTCGGTCCACGGCAGCACCCGCAGGCCCTGCTGGCGCACGCCGTCCAATAGCCCTTGCTCGACCTGGGCCGGTGACGGCGACGGCAGCGGCTGGCTCTCCACGGTAATGGCGCCCACTCCGTAGCGGCGCTCCGCCCTGACCTTCTGCAATTTATCGTCCCAGGCCACCTGGTCCCGCCACTCGGCGTGCCGGGCCAGCAGCGCCGGCACCTCCGGCGGCCCCAGTGCCCAGGCCAGCCGGATCACGGCATCGCGGGGGCGGCCGTCGGTGTCCAGCACCACCAGCCATTCCCGCCCGGCCAGGGGCGAGCCCGGCGGCAGCCGGGCACCGCTGCCGTCGGCCAGCAGGTAACGGTCCTCCTCACCGTCCCGGCGCCGTGCGATCCGATCGGGGAAGGTGTCGGCGAGCAGCGGGCCCAGCGCGCCGTCCGGCGCCGAACCGTCCTTACGGTCGCCGTTCAGCCGGGACAACGCCCGCTGAAGCAGCGGCCAGTCGCCGGGGCGCGCGGTGAAACGGCGCAGCCGCTCGGCCAGGTCCACCTGGCGGTCCAGGCCCGGCATCCGCTCGCTGAGCAGCACCGCCACCCGGGCGGCGCTGGCGGCCAGGCCCGCGTCGCGGCCGCGCACCACCAGCGCGGCCAGCTCCGGCGCCAGCGGCAAATCATTAAGGCGCCGCCCCAGGTCGGTGATCGCGTCCTGCCCGTCCAGGGCGCCCAGCACGCGCAGCCGCTGCACCGCCGCCCGCCACGGCCCCGCCGGCGGCGGGTCCAGCCAGAACAGTTGATCGGGGTCGCGGCACCCCCAGCGCGCCAGATCCAGCACCAGGCTTTCCAGCCCGGTCTGGTGGATCTCCGGCTCGATATGCCGGGCCAGCACCTCTTCCCGCGCCCACAGCCGCACGCAGCGGCCCGGGCCCAGCCGGCCGGCGCGGCCGGCGCGCTGGTCGGCGTTGGCCTGGCTGATACGGCGCGTCACCAGACGGCTGCGGTGGCGGCGCGGGTCATAGCTGGGGCGCCGCTCCAGACCGCTGTCCACCACCACGGTGACGCCTTCGATGGTGACACTGGTCTCCGCCACATTGGTGGCCAGCACCACCCTCGGCCCGGACGGCGCTTCCAGCACCGCCGCCTGGGCGTCGCCGGCCAGGCGCCCGTGCAGCACCTGCACCGGCATCGACACCGACAACCGCTCGCGCAGCCGCTCGATCTCGCCCACCCCGGGCAGAAACACCAGCACCGTGCCCTCCCCGGCCAGCGCCTCCACCTGGCGGGCGCAGTGATCCCAGACATCCTGATCGCGGCCCGGCGGCGCATGGCTCACCTCCACCGGAAACACCCGCCCCTCGCTGCGCACCGTGGGCAGGGCCAATCCTTCGGCCAGCGGGCCCACATCCAGCGTCGCCGACATCACCAGCAAACGCAGGTCCTCGCGCAGCGCCTGACGGACCTCCTGCACCAGGGCCAGACCCAGGTCCGCCTGCAGGGAGCGTTCGTGGAACTCGTCGAACAGCACCGCCGCGTAGCCTTCCAGCGCCGGGTCGTTACTCAGCATCCGGGTGAGCACGCCCTCGGTGACCACCTCGATGCGCGTCGCCGCGCTCACCCGGGTGTCCAGCCGGGTGCGGTAGCCCACGGTGTGCCCCACCGGTTCGCCGAGCTGCCGCGCCATGAACCCGGCCACCGCCCGCGCCGCCACCCGGCGCGGCTCCAGCACCAGAATCCGGTCGTCGCCGCGCCAGGGCGCGTCCAGCAGCACCAGCGGCACGCGGGTGGACTTACCGGCGCCGGGCGGCGCCTCCAGCACGGCGCCGCCCTGCTCTTCCAGACAACGGCACAGCTCCGGCAGCACGGCGTCCACCGGCAGAGCAAAATATCGGGGTTCAGTCATGGCGACATCTTATCGGAAATGGGTGTCGTTCTCTCCAGAAAGCCCGCCCCGGGATCGGGTGGGCCCATCCAGGACACGCCACGAGTACGTCCATGTAGGCTCGGCCGCGGCGGCGGACCGCTTTGGCCATCCCTGGCCAAACACGGTCCTGGATGGGCCCACCCGATCCCGGGGCTCCTTGGGGGATTCACCGCCAAGGGGGCTAAGAAATGAGGATTGTGGGAGCGGGCCTTGCCCGCGAACGGGAGTGAAGCTCCCGGCAGGATGCCAGAGAGACTTCTAACAACAGCACAAACAGCGCCTCTGGAATCCTGCCGGGTGGCTAAAGCCACCCTTTCGCTTGCAAGGCAAGCTCCCACAAAACTCACGCTTCGTAGAATGTTCCGGTGCCAGCGATGACCCGGAGCGTCAGAAGCTATCCCCGGAGCGGGTCTGTGTTATTGCCCTTCCGGGACCCTGGAGGACAGGACGTCCGACAGGGAGCCTACAGGGACGTACTCGCGGCGTTCCCGGAAGGGCAATAACACAGACCCGCGCCCCCGGCTGGAGAGAACATTCCCGTAGCCCCGGGAGGTGCGTTTATTGTCTATCCGCCGGGCCATCGAAAAGGAGCGGTACCGCTTCCTGATCTCTGTCCTGGCCAAACCGGTAGCAGTCGTCGAGCGCCAGAACGTAGTACTCCAGGCCCCGTTGGGCGGCGGCGAAGGCGCGCTGGCGGGCGGGTTGGTCCGTGGCCAGGCGCTTGACCAGCTCCATGGCCTCGTGGGGGTGGGCGTCGTCGTAGCTGGCGTGGGCGCGCAGCCAGGCCATGGTGTGGCGGTTGATGTTGGCGCTGCCTTGCTCGGCGTAGTGTTTCATGCCGCTGACCACACGCTGGCTCCATTCGCCGGTGGCCCATTCGATGGCCAGGTTGGTGGCGGCGATGCTCTCTTCCAGGGTGCCCTGGTGGCCGGTGGCCCACAGGAACTGGTTGACCGCGTCCATGGCCGCCGGTGGACGGGTGCATTCCAGGCGTTCGGTGTCGAGGCCGAAGCCGGCGGCCCAGTCCTGGTACCAGTAGGCGTGGCGCTGCTCGATCTTGATGTTGCCGATCAGCCAGTTTTTGGTCTCTTCATGGCCCGGGTACAGGCCGGGCCGGGTTTTGGCCAGGGCCAGGCCCATGTATTTGGGGAAGTTCTCCACCAGCGGGTAGAAGTGCAGCAGCGCGTCGCGGAAGCGGCCCAGGGAGAGCGAGCCGGCGCCCATTTCCACGAACAGGGGGTGGCGGGCGACGCGGTCCTTGAGCGGCACCAGGGCGTCCCAGAACCGTTGCGCCCAGGGGGCGTGTTCGGTCAGCGTCAGCGCTTGCTTGTAGCGGGCCACGGCCATGCTGTTCTCCTTGTTATTCAGCGTGCCAGCCAAAGAGCCTACTGCGCTCTCCGTGGTGATGCCAGCGACGCCAGCACGGCGCGGCGACGGCGCCGCAGGGCGGCCAGGTCGGCGGCGCCGGGGGCGCCCTGGTCCCGGTAGGCGAGATGCTCGAACAGGTGGCGCCAGTGCCCGGCGGCCCCGGCCGCGGACGGCCAGCGCCGGGTCACCGCCGCTTCCAGCTGGGCGGCGGAGACCGTGTCCGGGGCGCGCAGGCCGCGCTGGGCCAGGGCGCGGTGCAGGCGGGCGAACTCGCGCTCCAGGGGGCTGACCGGGGTGTCCCGGCGGCGGCTGAGCACCAGCAGCCCGAGCACGGCGCTGAACACCAGCACCACGCCGAGCAGCGCCAGCCCCACACGCAGCGGCGTTACCGCGCCGAGCAGGCGCTCCAGCAGATCGCGCTGGGACTGCTGGCGATAGCCGAGCACCCATTTCTGCCAGTTGAAGTCCACGTAGTCGGCCCACTGCTGCAGCTGGAACAGCACCGGCAGGCGGTTGAGGCCGTCGAAGTCACCGCCGGCGCCGTCGGCGGCGCTCTCGAAGGCGCCGCGCAGGCCCAGCTCGACGCGCTCCGGGGCCACCGCCGCGGTGGGGTCCACCTGCACCCAGCCCTGACCGGGCAGCCACACTTCCGCCCAGGCGTGGGCGTCATACTGGCGCACCTGCAGGTAGTCGCCGGCGTTCATTTCGCCGCCCTGGTAGCCGGCCACCACCCGGGCGGGGATGCCGGCGGCGCGCATCAGGAAGGTGAAGCTGGAGGCGTAGTGCTCGCAGAAGCCCTGGCGGGTGCCGAACAGGAATTCGTCGACGGTGTCGCCGGCGATGCGCGGCGGCTCCAGGGTGTAGAAGAACGGCTGCTCGCGGAAATAGCCGAGCGCGGCCTGCACCAGGGCGCCGTCGTTCCGGTGGCGCTGCCGCCAGCGCTGGGCCAGGGCACGCGCCTGGGCGTTGCCCTCTTCGGGCAGGTCCAGCATCAGCCGCCGTTCCGCGTCGCCGAGGGCCGGCACCGCGCCGGTCACGTCCACGCTGCGCACGGTGTAACTGAAGGCGCCGTTGACCGGGCCGTCCGCCACCAGCCGGAAATCCCGCGCCAGGGCGTTGCCGTCGAAGTCGGTGAACGGCACCGCCAGGGCGTACAGCCAGCGCTGCCGGGAGGGCTCCATGATCACGCGGTAGCGGTAACCGGTGCGGTCGGCGGCGGCGTCGATCAGGGCGCGGTACCAGTCCGGCGACGGCCCTCGGCCGCCGTAGAACAGCTGCTCCCGCTCCCAGCCGGGCGGACTGCCCTGGCGCCAGGTGGTGCCGTCGAAGTAGCTGTAGGTGAGGCCACGCCAGTAGCGCTCCCGGGGCGGCGGCGGCTCGCCCTCGAACTGGACCCGGAACGCCAGCTCGCTGGATTCGGTGAGGCGGCTGACCTGCCCCGGCGACATGCTGTCGCTCATGCCGGTGCGCGCCTGGCCGCTGTCCAGCTGCATGTTCCACAGCGGCGCGATGCGCGGCACCAGCACGAACAGGGCGATGGCCAGCGGCAACGCCTGCAGCACCATCACCGCCGCCACCGACAGGTGCTGGCGGCGGCGGGCGTGGGTGTCGCTGTAGTTGATACCGGCCAGGCTGGCGGTGAGCAGGATCAGGCAGCCGATCACGTAGAGCGCCATGGCCGGCCCGCGGTGGAACAGCAGAATGGTGGCGCACACGAAGTAGCCGAGCACGATCAGCACATAGGCGTCGCGTTTGCTGACCAGCTCCAGGTATTTCAGCGCGAACAGGCTGGTGATCAGCGCGGTGCCCGCCTCCGGCCCGTGCAGACGGCCGAAGCTGTAGAAGGTGGCGCCCACGGTGGCCACCAGCAGCACCAGCCGCAGGATGCGCCCGGGCAGCACCAGCCGCTGGCGGTCCATCAGGGCACGCCAGCCCAGCACCAGGGCGAGCAGCCCGGCCTGCCACAGGGGGCCGCCCCACAGCTGCGGCAGCGACGCGGCGATGATCGCCAGGGTGAGCCAGCCGCGGGCGTGGCTGGGGATCTGGTAGATGCGCGCCATCAGTGCGCCTCCGTGTCGCCGTGGCGGGCCAGCAGGTTGAGGGCCCGCAGACGCTGTTCCTCGCCCTGCCCCGGCGGCAGCTCGGCGCCGGGCAGCGCCAGGGCGAAGGGCCGGTTCTCGCGGCTCAGCCGCTGCACCCAGAAGCACAGGATCGACAGACGCCGCTCCACCGGCACGCCTTCCAGGCGGTCATAGCGCAACCACAGGCGGCCGCTGGCGGGCTCCTCGAACAGTTTGACGTTGAGCCCCCGGCCGCGGGCATAGCCTTTCCAGTCCACCTGGCCCAGGGAGTCGCCGGGCACATAGCCGCGCAGGCCCTGGAACTCCTCGCTGCCGCTTTGCCCGGCGCTGGCCACCTGGCGCTCCCGGTCGCCGCCGTCGGCGGGACAGTCGTGTCTTTCCTGGGGGCGCGGCCAGGCCAGGCAAACCTGATCCAGGGATACCAGCGACCAGCTGCGCAGCAGGCCCAGCGGGTAGCGGCTCTCGACGCGCAGACGCGGCGGTCGGACGCGGCCGCGCCGGCTGAGCGGCAGGTTCAGCCACAGGGCACTTTCCTCGCCGGGCTCGACGCTGATCTCCTGGGCCGGCTGGTCCAGCCAGCGCAGCCACAGCGCCCGGTGCGGGCGCCGCTGGGCGACCAGCACCACTTCCACGCTGCCCTGCCCGCCGACGAAACCGGAACGGCTGGCGCCGGCGCGCAGGGACAGCCCGGACAAATTGCGGAAGGTGTGCAGAATGGCGACCAGAAACAGGCTGACCATCAGAAAACAGAGGCCGAGAATCAGGTTGTTCTCGTAGTTGATGCCGCCGAAGAACAGCAGCACGGACACCAGCAGATAGAGAAAGCCGTAGCCGGTGGGGAAAATAAAAATGCGCCGCTGGTCGAGCTGCACCTGGCGGGCCCGGGGAAGCCGGCGGTCGAGCCAACGCTGCCAGGCTTGCTTGAGCACGGCGTCCCTCCTCAGGTTCGACCGACTAGTGGCGCACCACCGGCACGGTTTGCAGCAGCGCCTGGGTCATCGCCGACACCTGGCCCCCTTCGCGGGGCTGCAGCCGGTGCTCGGCCACCGAGGGCCACACCGCCTGCACGTCCTCGGGCAGCACGTAATCGCGGTCGTGGATCAGCGCCCAGGCGCGGGCGGCGCGCAGCAGGCCGAGGCCGGCGCGCGGCGACAGGCCGGTGACCAGACGATCGTCGGCGCGGGTGGCTTCCAGCAGCCGCTGCACATAGTCGAGCAGATCGCGGGTGGCGCGCACCTTGCCCACATGGGCGATCAGTTTCACCAGGCCGCTGGGCTCGATGATGGGTTTCAATTCGCGCACCGCTTCGCGCAGGTCGCCGCCGGCGAGCAGGGACAGTTCCACGTCCGGGGACGGGTAGCCCAGGGAAATGCGCATCAGGAAACGGTCGAGCTGGGATTCCGGCAGCACGAAGGTGCCGGCCTGGGTCACCGGGTTCTGGGTGGCGACCACGAAGAACGGCGACGGCAGCGGCCGGCTGACGCCGTCCAGGGTGACCTGTCGCTCTTCCATGGCTTCCAGCAGCGCGCCCTGGGTCTTGGGGGTGGCGCGGTTGATTTCGTCGGCGAGCAGAAGCTGGCTGAACACCGGCCCCTCGCGCAGACTGAACTGCTGGCTCTCCGGATCGAACACCGAAACGCCGAGAATATCGGCGGGCAGCATGTCGCTGGTGAACTGAACGCGCCGGTAATCGAGACGGAACACCCGCGCCAGCGCATGGGCCAGGGTGGTTTTGCCCATGCCGGGCAGATCCTCGATCAACAGATGGCCGCCGGCGAGCATGCAGGCCAGCGCCAGTTTCAGTTGCTCCGGTTTCCCCAGTAGCACGCTGCCCACCTGGGCCAGCGCTTTATCCAAAGCCTGCATAACACCCCTTTTTTGGCGACACGCTTCAAGTTTTTATTCGAAGCCGAGCGCTTTGATGCCGAGCCCCAGGTCGTTCTTGAGATCGCCGACGTCTTCCAGCCCCACCGCGATGCGGATCAGATTTTCGCTGATGCCGGAACGTTGTTTTTCTTCCTCCGCCACGCGCCCGTGGGTGGTGGTGGCCGGATGGGTAACGGTGGACTTCACGTCGCCCAGGTTGGCGGTGATGGAGAGCAGCCGGGTGGCGTCGATAAAGCGCCAGGCGGCCTGGCGGTCGCGCCGCCCGTCGCTGTCTTCCACTTCAATGGCGATCACCGCGCCGAACGCTTTCTGCTGGCGCTCGGCCAGGGCTTTCTGCGGGTGGCTGTCGAGGCCGGCATAGTGCACCCGGGCGATGCCCGGCTGCTGCTCCAGCCACTGCGCCAGTTGCAGGGCGTTTTCCGAATGCGCCTTCATGCGCAGGCCCAGGGTTTCCAGACCCTTGAGAAACACCCAGGCGTTGAACGGGCTCATGCAGGGCCCGGCGGAGCGGACGAACCCGTGGATCTCCTTGAGGATCTCTTCGGGACCGACCACGGCGCCGCCCAGGCAGCGGCCCTGCCCGTCCAGATATTTGGTGGCGCTGTGAATCACCAGGTCGGCGCCCAGTTCCAGCGGTTTCTGCAGCGCCGGGGTACAGAAGCAGTTATCAACGATCAGCAGCGCGCCGTTGTCATGGGCCAGTTTGGCCAGCGCTTCGATGTCGCCCACTTCCGAAAGCGGGTTGGACGGCGTTTCCAGATACAGCAGCTTGGTTTCCGGGCGAATCGCCGCGCGCCACTGATCCAGATCGTTCAGATCGACCAGGGTGGTGTCGATGTTGAACTTCTTCAGATAGCGGTCGTAGATCACATTGGTGGTGCCGAACACGCTGCGTGAACTGATCACGTGATCGCCGGGCGCCAGCAAGGTGAAGAAGGTGCTGCTGATCGCCGCCATGCCGGAGGCCAGCGCCACGCAGCTTTCGCCGCCTTCCATGGCCGCCAGGCGTTGCTCGAAGGAACGCACCGTGGGGTTGGTGAAACGCGAATAGACGTTGCCCGGCTCCTCGCCGGAGAAACGGGCGGCGGCCTGGGCGGCGCTCTCGTAAACGAAGCTGGAGGTGAGGAAGATCGGATCCGAGTGCGACATTTCATCGGTGCGCAACTGCGCCCAGCGAATCGCCAGGGTGTCGGTATGCAGGTCGCGGGGGTCCGGTGTGTCGCTCATCGTTACCTCGGTGCGGGGCGGCGGTGCCGCCCCGGGTTCAGTTGGAGTTGTGCAGATCAATCACTTCGTTGTCCGCCAGGGCGCGGGTTTTTTCCCGGCTTTTCTTGGCGTCGTCGTTGCGGCGCGTTTCCAGATCGGACAGATACTGGCCGTCGATATTACCGGCCAGATAGTGGCCGTTAAACACCGAACAATCAAACTCCTCGATGTCCGCGTTGCCTTCCTGGCAGGCGCTGACCAGATCTTCCAGATCCTGGTAGATCAGCTTGTCCGCGCCGATCAGCTGACAGACTTCGTCGTCGCTGCGGTCGTGGGCGATCAGTTCGCCGGCGGACGGCATATCGATGCCGTACACATTGGGGTATTTCACCGCCGGCGCGGCGGAGGCGAAATACACCTTGCGGGCGCCCGCTTCACGGGCCATCTGGATGATTTCGTGGCAGGTGGTGCCGCGCACGATGGAGTCGTCCACCAGCAGCACGTTCTTGCCGGAGAATTCCAGCTCGATGGCGTTGAGCTTCTGGCGCACCGATTTCCGCCGCTGCTGCTGGCCGGGCATGATGAAGGTGCGGCCGATGTAGCGGTTCTTGATGAAGCCTTCGCGGTATTTGACGTTAAGCCGGTTGGCCATCTGCAGCGCCGAGGTGCGGCTGGTGTCCGGAATCGGGATCACCACGTCGATGTCGTGGTCCGGCCAGACGCGCTCCACTTTTTCCGCCAGCTTTTCGCCCATGCGCAGGCGTGCCTTGTAGACGGAAATATCGTCGATGATGGAATCCGGGCGGGCCAGATAGACCTGCTCGAAGATGCAGGGCGTGAGCTTGGGCTGATCGTGGCAGGAGCGGGTGTGCAGCTCCCCTTCCGAGGTGATGTAGATCGCCTCGCCGGGGGCCAGGTCACGCACCAGCTGGAAGCCCAGCGACGACAACGCCACCGACTCCGACGCCACCATGTACTCGGGGCCGTGCTCGGTCTCTTTCTTGCCGAAACAGACCGGACGGATGCCGCGCGGGTCGCGGAACGCCAGGATGCCGTAGCCGGTGATCATCGCCACCACCGCGTAGGCGCCCTCGGCGCGCCGGTGCACCGCGGACACGGCGTCGAAGATGTCGTCCGGCTCCGGGCGCAGCTTGCCCTTGCCGCGCTCGTGCAGCTCGTGGGCGAACACGTTCAACAGCACTTCGGAATCCGAGGTGGTGTTGATATGGCGCAGATCGGAACGGTAGAGGTGCTCGGCGAGCGCCTCGGAATTGGTCAGGTTGCCGTTATGGGCCAGGGTCAGGCCGTAGGGCGAGTTGACGTAGAACGGCTGCGCCTCCGCGGAGCTGGAGCTGCCGGCGGTGGGGTAACGCACGTGACCGATGCCCATGTTGCCGACCAGGCGGCGCATGTGGCGGTTGCGGAATACGTCCCGGACCATGCCGTTGTCCTTGCGCAGGAACAGCCGGTCCCCGTCGCAGGTGACGATGCCGGCGGCGTCCTGTCCCCGGTGCTGAAGAACCGTCAAAGCGTCATAAATCGCCTGGTTGACGTAGGAGTGGCCGACAATGCCAACAATGCCGCACATTTGCGTATCCTCGAGCTAGCTAAGCTTAGCTTCCGCTGACGTTCATAAGATAAGCGATCAGATCCCCGGCGAGACGGCGGGTCCAGTCCTCCAGCATGGCGAAATGCGGGACCAGAAGCGACTCGCGCCACCAGGCATCCTCGCTGAACAGATGGTGGCCCAGGGCCACCAATACAACCACCACCAGGGCGCCGCGCAAGGCGCCGAACACCATGCCCAGCAAACGGTCGGTGCCACTCAGGCCGGTCACGCGGATCAATTCACCGAGCAGGTGGTTGATCAACGCGCCCACTATCAGGGTGACAGTGAACAACAGACCGAAGGCGACGGCCAGGCGCAGGCTGGGCGTCTCGATGGAATCGGCCAGGAGAACCTCCAGGGCCGGGCTGAACAGGCGGGCGACGATGAAGGCCGCCACCCAGGTGAGCAGGGAAAACGCTTCACGCGTGAAGCCACGACGCACACTGATCAGTGCCGAGGCGGCGATGATAAACAGAATGATGCCGTCTGCCAGATTCATGAACACGCGCGTGGTTAAAACAGGCCCGCGATTCTATCAGAGCGCCCGGGGCGGGCACAGGGCTTTATCGGCCCGGAATCGCTACGGCACAAAGGAACGCACCAGCCCTTCCAGGGCGAAGGCCTTGTCGTCGGCCAGCCGCTGGCGCAGGGCCTCGGCCCGTTCGCGCTTGATCTCCGGGCCCACGAACACGCGCTGCCAGGTGTTGCCGTCCTGGCGCACTTCACGGTGATAGGCGCTGTAGCCGGCGTCGCGCAGGCGCGCCACCAGCGCCTGGGCGTTGGCCACGTCGCTGAAACTGGCCACCTGCACGGTGAAGCCGGGTTGCGGGGCGTCCTGGGCGGCGGGTTGCGGTGCTTCTGAAGGCTCTTCATCCGCTGACGGCTCTTCCTCCACCACCGGAGGGGCCGCCCGCGGCTCCGGTTCGGCGGCGGCCACCTGTTGCTGCTCTTCGTCGATCTGACGGTCGGTGGCGGCCTGCTCTTCCTCGCTGACCACCGGGGCGATGTCCGGCTCGCTGATGCGCGGCGCTTCCGGGATCGACATATCCAGGGCCAGGCGTACCTGTTCCGGCGTGCGCAGTACCAGCGGCGCCAGAATCGCGGCCAGCAGCAGCAACAGCAGCAGGCCGATCACACGTTGGCGAGTTCGCAAATGCACCGCTAGTCTCCCTGATCCATGGCGTTCAACGCCTCGGCGACGGTAAAGAAAGAGCCCAGAACCAGCACCTGATCGCCGGCGCCGCTGTCCGCGACGGCCTGGTCCAGCGCCGCCGCCACGCTGTCAAAACGGTGCGCCACGGCGCCCTCGGGCAGCGCCCGGGCCAGCCGCCCGGTGTCCGCCGCGCGGCTCACCGCCGGGCGCGCCAGATACCACTCATCCACGTCGGCGGCGAACAGCGCCACCACCGCTTCCACCGGTTTGTCGGTCATCATGCCCAACACCAGGCGCCGGCGGCCGGCGTGGGCGGGCAGCCGCCCGCGCAGCCGGGTCAATGCTTCCAGATTATGCCCCACGTCGAGCACGCACTGCACGCCACGGTAACGGCGCACCTGGCAGCGGCCGACGAGACCGGTATCCGCCACCTGGTGGGGGGCGTCGTCCGCCGGTGGGAAACCGGCGGCCACCAGCGCCTGGCAGGCGGTGGCCAGGTTGTCCGCGCCCAGGCGCGGGGGCAGCGGCAATGGATAATGGCGTTGCCGTTGGCCGTCGCGGATCGACAAGCGGGCGGCCTCCACCTGGAACTCGCGGCCGGCGCGCAGCGGCACCGCCTTGAGGCGATCCAGTTCGGCGTCCAGGTTGGCGGGGGCGTTTTCCTCCCCGTACACCAGGGGCCGCCCTGCCCGGCCGATGCCGAGTTTCTCCACCGCCACTTTTTCGCGGGTGTCACCCAGCCAGTCGGTGTGGTCCAGGCCCACGGAGGTGACCACCGCCACGTCCGCGTCGACCAGATTGACCGCGTCCAGGCGGCCGCCCAGCCCCACTTCCAGAATCGCCAGGTCGGCGCCGCTGTGGCGGAACAGCCACAGCGCCGCCAGGGTGGTGAATTCGAAATAGGTCAGCGCGGTGTCGCCGCGGGCGGCGTCCACCTGCTCGAAGGCGGCGCACAGGGCGTCGTCGTCCACCGGGCCGTCGGGCAGCGTGATGCGTTCGTTGAAGCGTTGCAGATGGGGGGAGGTATAGACGCACACGCGGCGGCCGGCGGCGGCCGCCAGGGCGCGGGTGAGCGCCACCACCGAGCCCTTGCCGTTGGTGCCGGCGACGGTGATCACCGGCATCGGCAGGCTGGCCGCGCCGAGCGCCTCGGCCACCCGGCGCACCCGCTCCAGGCCCAGCTCGATCTCACTGGGGTGGAGTTTTTCAATGCGCGCCAGCCAGGCGTCCAGGCCGACGCTCATAGTTCGGCGGGTTCGGCCAGCGGCGCCCCGGTCAGATTGGCGAGAATGCGGTGCAGGGTGTCACGCATGTGCTGACGCTCGACGATCATGTCGATGGCGCCGTGCTCGAGCAGGAATTCACTGCGCTGGAAGCCTTCCGGCAGTTTCTGCCGCACGGTCTGCTCGATCACCCGCGGGCCGGCGAAGCCGATCAGCGCGTTGGGCTCGGCCACATTGACGTCGCCGAGCATGGCCAGCGACGCGGACACGCCGCCGTAGACCGGATCGGTGAGCACGGAGATAAACGGCAGACCCGCTTCGCGCAGACGTTCCAGCGCGGCGGAGGTCTTGGCCATCTGCATCAGGGAGAACAGCGCTTCCTGCATGCGCGCCCCGCCGCTGGCGGCGAAACAGATCAGCGGCGTTTTGTGTTCCAGGCAACTTTCCACCGCGCGCACGAAACGCTCGCCGACCACCGAGCCCATGGAGCCGCCCATGAAGCGGAATTCGAACGCCACCGCCACCACCGGCAAATCGTGGAGCTTGCCTTTCATGGCGATCAGCGCGTCCCGTTCCTGGGTCTCCTTCTGGGCCGCCACCAGGCGGTCCTTGTACTTCTTGGAGTCCTTGAACTTGAGCCGGTCCACCGGCGCCAGATCGGCGCCGATTTCGCTCATCGGGCCGTCGTCCAGGAACATCTTCAGCCGCTTGCGGGCACCGACGCGCAGGTGGTGCTCGCATTTCGGGCACACTTCCAGATTGCGTTCCAGCTCCGGACGGTAGAGCACACTGTCGCAGCGCGGACACTTGCGCCACAGACCCTCGGGAATGGTGCTGCGCCGGGTTTCCTGCGGGCGACGCACCGCGGGGAGGATCTTTTCCAGCCAGTTATTGCTCATCAGTCGGACCTCGTACGCTCAGCGCTCAGCGTTTACTGTTTATCCATGGCGGCACGCATGTCGGCGAGAATCGCCGCCACCGCGGGGGCGATGCGATCCGGGGTATCCACGTTTTCGGCGGACTGGTTGACCAGCGCACTGCCGACCACCACGCCGTCGGATACCTGGCTCACCGCCCGTGCCGATTGCGCGTCTTTGATACCAAAGCCCACGCCAATGGGCAATTGGGCAAGGTTGCGAATTGTTTCAACCCGGCGCGCCACTTCCTCCACGTTGAGGCTGGCGGAGCCGGTCACGCCTTTCAGCGACACGTAATACAGGTAGCCGCTGGCGGCGCCGGCGATGCGGCTGATCCGCGCGTCGGTGGTGGTCGGCGCGATCAGGAAGATCAGATCGACGCCGCGCGTCTTGAACAGCGGCGCCACCTCGTCGCACTCCTCCGGCGGCAGATCCACCAGCAGCACGCCGTCGACCCCGGCGTCCACGCAGGCGTCGGCGAAGCGCTCGTAACCCATGATCTCCACCGGGTTCAGGTAGCCCATCAGCACCACCGGCGTGGTGTCGTTGTCGCGGCGGAACTCGGTGACCATGGCCAGCACGTCACGCAGGCCGGTGCCGGCGGCCAGGGCCCGTTCACAGGCCTTCTGGATTACCGGGCCGTCGGCCATCGGGTCGGAGAACGGCACGCCCAGTTCGATCACGTCGGCGCCCGCCTCCACCATGGCGTGCATCACCGGCACGGTGACCGCCTTGGTCGGGTCGCCGGCGGTAATGTAAGGAATCAGGGCCTTACGCTGCTGCTCCTTGAGAGTGGCGAAGCAGGCTTCAATACGACTCATATCCTTCCCCGATCTTAAAAATGAATACCGTCGATTTCCGCCACGGTGAGGATGTCTTTATCCCCGCGGCCCGACAGGTTGATGACGATGTCCTGGTCGGCGTCCATTTGCGGCGCCAGCTTACGGGCATAGGCGAGCGCATGGGCGGATTCCAGCGCCGGCATGATGCCCTCGATGCGGGTCAGCTCGCGGAACGCGGCCAGGGCCTCGTTGTCGTCGGCGGACACGTAATGGACCCGGCCGATGTCCTTGAGCCAGGAGTGCTCGGGGCCCACCCCGGGGTAGTCGAGGCCGGCGGACACGGAATGGGTCTCGATGATCTGACCGTTGTCGTCTTCCATCAGGTAGGTGCGGTTGCCGTGCAGCACACCGGGACGGCCGGCGCTCAGCGGCGCCGCGTGGCGACCGGTGTCGATGCCGTCACCGCCGGCTTCCACGCCGTACATGGCCACGTCCCGGTCGTCCAGGAACGGGTGGAACAGGCCGATGGCATTGGAGCCCCCGCCCACGCAGGCGACCAGGGCGTCCGGCAGCTTGCCGGCCTGCTTGAGGCTCTGCTCGCGCGCCTCGCGGCCGATCACGGACTGGAAGTCGCGCACCAGCATCGGGTACGGGTGCGGCCCGGCCACGGTGCCGATGATGTAGAAGGTGTCGTCCACGTTGGTGACCCAGTCGCGCATCGCCTCGTTCATGGCGTCCTTGAGAGTGCGCGAACCGGAGGTCACCGGCACCACGTTGGCGCCCAGCAGCTTCATGCGATAGACGTTGAGGCGCTGGCGGCGGATGTCTTCCTCGCCCATGAACACGTGGCACTCCAGGCCCAGGCGCGCGGCCACGGTGGCCGAGGCCACGCCGTGCTGGCCGGCGCCGGTTTCCGCGATCACCCGCTTCTTGCCCATGTGCTTGGCGAGCAGCGCCTGGCCGATGGTGTTGTTCACCTTGTGGGCGCCGGTGTGGTTGAGATCCTCGCGCTTGAGCCAGATGCGGGCGCCGCCGAGCTGTTTGGTCCAGCGCTCGGCCAGATACAGCGGCGAGGGCCGGCCCACGTAATGGGCCAGGTCGTAGTCGAAATCCGCCTGGAACTGGGGATCGTCCTTGAGGCGCCGGTACATGACATCCAGCTCGTCGAGGGCGGCCATCAGGGTTTCGGAGACGAAGCGTCCGCCGAAGCGTCCGAAATGACCGTTCTGATCGGGAAATGCCTTGTAATCGGGCCCACTGCTTTCAGAAGACTGTGTCACCGAATGCTCCTCGTCATGGTGCCTGCCAGTTTGAATAAAGGGGTCAGCCGCGCGCCGCGCGTATGAACGCGCTCACCGCGCCGGGGTCCTTGATGCCGCCCTGCCGGCGGCCGTCGACGCCGAGAACCTCCACGCCGCCGCTCACGTCCACGGCCCAGGGCCGTACCCGCCGCACCGCCTCGGCCACGTTGGCCGGGTCCAGGCCGCCGGCGAGCACCAGCGGCAGGGAGGGATCGGCGGGCAGCCGGTCCCAGTCGAACCGTTCGCCGGTGCCGCCGGGCACGCCGGGCACATAGCTGTCGACCAGCAGACCGCGGGCGCCGGCGGCGCCGTAGCGGTCCGCCTCGGCCCGGGGGTCCACCCCGTCGCGCATCCGCAGGGCCTTGATCCAGGGACGCTGGAAAGCGGCGCAGTATTCCGGCAATTCATCGCCATGGAACTGCAGCATGTCCAGCGGTACCTGTTCCAGCAACGCGGCGATCTGCTCCGGCGGTGCGTCCACGAACAACCCCACGGTGGTCACGAACGGCGGCAAGGCGGCGACGATGTCGGCGGCCTGACGCGGGCTCACGTAGCGGGGGCTGGGCGGGTAAAACACCAGGCCGATGGCGTCGGCGCCGGCCCGCGCCGCGTGGCGCCCGTCGTCCGGCCGCGTGATGCCGCAAATTTTGACCCGGGGTATGTTCATTCGTTACCTATGATAACAGACCGTGGTGTTGAGGGCGTCAATTATGGGGCATCGGCACCGCCGCCGTCAGCCGCGTTCAGCGTGGTCAGCCACAGCGGGCCCAGCGGCGGACGCGGCAGCACGAACGGCTCCGGGTAGCCGATGTCGACCAGATACAGCCCGAACGGCGGCGCGGTGACGCCGCCCTTGCGGCGGTCGCGGGCCTCAAGCACTTCACGGGCCCACACCGGCGGATGCTTGCCGGCGCCGATGCTCATCAGCACGCCGGCCATGTTGCGCACCATGTGCATCAGGAAGGCGTTGCCCTCCACTTCCAGCACGATCAACGGACCCTGCCGGTGAATATGAAAGCGGCTGAGGGTTTTCACCGGTGACTTGGCCTGGCAGTGCACGCTCCGGTAGGAGGTGAAATCGTGGGTGCCGACCAGGTGACGGCTTGCCTCGATCATGGCGTCCACGTCCAGCGGCCGGTAGTTCCAGGTCACCTGGCGGCGGAACAGCGCCGGCGGCGCGGCGTGGTTATAGATCACGTAGCGGTAACGGCGCCGGTTGGCTTTGAAGCGGGCGTGGAAATCGTCCGGCACCGCTTGCGCCCACTGCACCGAGACGTCGTCGGGGAGAAAGCGGTTGGCGCCCATCACCCAGCTCTTCATGCTGCGGTCGGCGTCGGAATCAAAGTGGCAGACCTGGCCGGTGGCGTGCACGCCGGCGTCGGTGCGGCCGGCGCAGATCAGCGCCACCGGGTGGTTGGCCACCCGCGAGAGCGCCTTTTCCAGTTCTTCCTGGACGGTGCGCACGCCGGATTCCTGGGTCTGCCAGCCGTGGAAACCGGCGCCGTCGTATTCCACCGCCACTGCGATTCGCGTCATCAAGCCGTCCTAGCGGTCTGTAAAGCGAGCATTAAAAAGGGGGCGATACCTTAAGGCATCGCCCCCCGAACCGCCAGAGACGGCAACCGGTCGGTCTCAGCCGACGCGGGCGAGCAGCTCCTTGGCTTCGCCCTGCTGCTCTTCGCTGCCTTCGCTGAGCACCTCGTTGAGGATGTCCCGGGCGCCTTCCGCGTCGCCCATGTCGATATAGGCGCGGGCCAGATCCAGCTTGGTGGCGTTTTCGTCGGTTTCACCCAGGAAGTCGAAGTCATCGTCGTCGCCGAGCATGTCGTCGCTCACCTCACTGGTGTCCGCGGGCGGCGCGGCGGCCGTTTGCGGCTCGGGCTCGTATTCCGTCGCCGGCGCGTCGTCCTCACCGGCGTCGTCCAGTTCGAGATTCAGGTCGTCGAGGTCATCGGCGCCGGCATCCGGTTCGGTGCGCGGCGACGACGGCGCATCGTCTTCCAGGCTGAGATCATCCAGGGACAGTGCCGTGTCGTCGTCTTCCAGGGACAGATCGGCCAGTTCGTCACCGGTGTCTTCCCCGGGCGAGGCTTCAGCCGGTGCCGGGGGCTCGTCGACGCCGGTGCGGTCGTCGGTGAGCGACACATCCAGATCATCGAGTTCGAGGTCGTCGAAGTCGCCCAGGTCGTCGGCGCCACGCTCCGTGGAGGTGTCGCCATCGTCGTTGCCGGCGGGCGTTTCGGCGCTGTCCAGCACGGCCAGCTCGTCATCGGTGAAGGCCACGTCGCCATCGCTTTCGAAATCGTCCTCGAGGGAGAACGCCAGGCCGTCGTCTTCATCGTCGCCGGCGCGGTCATTGCCGTCGTCGAGTACCAGGTCGTCCAGCTCCAGTGGCGTCTCGTCGCGAAGCGGCCGGTTTTCCGGCTCTTCGTCCTCGAGGGTGAAGTCGAAGTCGTCCAGTTCCAGGCTGTCGTCCTGGTCGGTCTGTTCGGTTTCGGGTTGTTCCGTATCGGCCTGCTCGGATTGCTCGCGGCCGGCGGCGAAACCGGCCGCGGCGCCGGCCCCCGCCGCGGTGGCGGCATGGGAATAGCCGTCGCTGTCGTCCGGCTGATCCGACAGGTCGGACGCCAGATCCAGTTCCAGATCGTCCAGGGACAGCTCGTCGTCGCCGCTGTCCGCGCTGGACGCGACGTAGGCGTTATCGCCGTAATCGTGCTCGCCCGGATCGCCGCCAAGCCGTTTGATGGCGGCGTCCACCGCCGGACTGGTGCCGGCGAACGCGGTGGCCTGCTGGTGGAAACCGCGCTCGTCGTTGCTTTCGTGCAGCAGTTCCAGCAGGCGGATTTTCAGATCGCCGCGCTCCGGCGCCTGATTGATTTCATTACGCAGGAAGTCCACCGCCTGGGGGTACTGGCCGTAGGCCACGTAGACGTCGGCCCGCTCCATCGGATCCATCTCGTCGTCGGCGAGATCCTCTTCCAGGTCGGCGTCGTCGTGGGCGGCGGTTCCGGCCATCACCGGGGCTTCGAAATCATCACCAAACCCGTTGTCGTCCTCTTCGTCGTGCTCGTCGCCGGCCGCGTTTTGACGGCGGCGCAGCGCCAGCAACAGCAGAAGCAGCAAAACCGCCAAAGCGGCGCCCACATACAGCAGGTTGTCGCGAATCAGGCCGACGATACCGCCGCCGCTGTCCGCCTGATCGGCGTTGGCCGGGCCGGAGCCCGCCTGATCCGCGGAGGCCGGCTCCGGCTTTTCGGGCGGGGTCACGGAGGCGGTGCGGTCATCACCGCCGCCGCCCTGATCCGGCGACGGCCCGTCGCCGCCGCCGTTCTGGCCCGGCGCGCCCAGCGCCGGTGCCGCGTCGTCGTCATCGCCAGCCGCGGCCGGCTGGTCGTCGGCGTCGGCGTCGGTGTTATCGGTGCTGTCCGTGTTATCGGCGCCGCCGCTGTCCGCGCCGCCGGTGTCGGCTTCGGCGGTCATGTCGGGGGCGCTGTCCGCCGCCGGCTCGGGCTCTTCCAGCAGAGACGGGTCCACGTCCAGGTCCTGCTCTTCACGCAGCCGGCGCAGTTCCGCCTGCAGCGCGGCGATCTTCTCGCTGCGCATTTCCAGCAACTGCTGGCTGGTGCTGACCTGCTCGTCCAGCGCGTCCAGGCGGCTGCGCAGCTCGCTGTTTTCGCGGTTCAGGCGGTCCAGATTTTCATCGCGGATCGCCAGCTCGTTCTGCAGCGCGGCGGTATCGGCGTCGCCACTGCGGCCGCCGGTGGCGTCGCCGTCGCGCACGCCGCCCTCGCTGTCCGGACTCACCAGAGTGACCTGGCCCTGACCGTCGTCGCCGCCGGCGACCTGATCACTGCGGTCGCGGCCGGTGGCGTCGATCGGCGCCCGCTGCGGCTGGCCCGCCGCCGGCTCGGGGCGCATGCCCCGCCATTCGCGGTTCTGCGTAGCCACCCGGGACAGGGCTTCACGGCTGGACACACGGCGCACCTGCTGCTCGGACGGAATGCGCAGCACCGCGCCTTCGCGCACCAGGTTCACGTTATCGTTGATAAAGGCGTCGGGATTGCGCTCCTGGATCGCCAGCATCATCTGCTGTACGGACACATCCGGGCTCGGGCGCTGCTGCCGGGCGATGCGCCACATGGTGTCGGATGCCCCGACCCGGTAAGTGCCGCTGTCACGTTCGGCCACTTCGCCGGCGCCGTCGCCGGGAGCCTCCGAGGGGGCCGGGCGGGTTTGCGGGCGCGTGGCCGGTTCGGCGGGGCGCTGGCGGGCCGGCTCGGAAGCGGGCTCGGGCCGGGTGGCCGGGCGTGGCGAGGGTTCGGAAACCGCGGGCTGCAGGCTGTCGCCGTCGTCCGCGTAGCTGGGCGGATCCAGCAGAACGGTGTATTCCCGCATCAGGCGGCCGGTGGGCCAGAGGAATTCCACCAGGAAATTAAGATAGGGTTCGCGTACCGGCTGACGGGAGCGGATGTGCAATACGCCGCTGTCGCCGCTCACGTCCACTTCGAACTTCAGATCGTTGAGGAAGTAGCCGCGGTCCACACCGGCGGCGTCGAACGCCTCCTGCGTGGCCAGGTTGGCGAGAATTTCGTCCTCGGACAGGCCGCCCAGATCGTGCAGTTCCACGGTCATGTCCAGCGGCTCGTTCAAATACGAGTTCAGCTCGTACTCACCCACCCCCAGTGCAGCCGCCAGCCCGGGCGCCATGGTCGCCAGAGCGATAAAGCCTATCCCAAGTTTTCGGAGCATTGATCGAACCCTTTACTTATTATCTTTCCCCGCCCTCTCAGCCGGCAGGCCGCCAAAATTATCCCGATGCGGTCTTTGAATGCCAAGAATCGCTATCGTGATTGTGCAGGAAATTACACCGGACACCTAGAAACTGCGTCACATAATCTCGGTAAGTATCCATTACAGATAGTCTTTTAGCAACTTCTCGACCAGCAGCACCGCGTTGTAGGCGGCGCCGGTTTTAATATTATCGGCCACCGTCCAGAAGCTTAAATCACCCTGCCCGTCGATGTCCTCGCGAACCCGTGCAATTCGCACGCCCAGGTCGGCGCGGATCTGCCGTACCGGGGAGGCGCCGTCGGCTTCGTCGTCGGCGTCCATTTGCAGCCCGGGGGCGTCCTGCCAGCAGGCTTCGGCCTGCGCCAGGGTGATCGGCATGGTGCCCTGCACCACCACGGTTTGAGACAGGCCGTGGAACACCGGCACCTGGACACAGCTTACGTCCACCGCCAGTTGCGGCTGGCCCAGAACCCGGCGCGCCTCCAGCATAAGTTTCAGCTCTTCGCTGGTGTAGCCGTTATCCTGACGGCGGCCGGCCATCGGCAGCATATTAAAGGCGTACTGGGACTCCGGCCCTTCGCTGGCCTCCAGGCCGTTCAACAGCCGCGCGCTCTGGCGCGCCAGGCGCTCCACGCCGACCCGTCCGGACGACGACGCACTCTGCATCTGCGTCACCGTGACCCGGGTCAGATCGCCCAGCGCCATCAGCGGTTTCAGCGCCAGCAGCAGCTGCACCGTGGCGGCGTCGGCGGCGGCCACGATGTTGCGTTCGCGGGCGGCGCCGAGCTGTTCGTCGTTGACCCCGGCGACCAGCAACGGCACGTCGGGCTCATAGCGGAACGCCGGCGACAGATCCAGCACCAGCGCGCCGGCGTCGGCGGCGCGCGGTGCCAGTTCCTGGGACACCGCCGCGCCGGCGGCGAACACCGCCAGCTGCACCCGTGAGAAATCGAAGTCCTCGGCTTTCCGTACCTGCAGGGATTTTTTACCCACGCGCAGGCTTTTGCCTTCGCTGTTTTCCGAGGCCAGAACGAACAACTCGCCCACCGGCAGATCCCGATGGGCGAGTTGTTCGAGAATGGCCTCGCCCACCAGACCGGTGGCGCCCACCAGGGCGAGGTCAATACTCATCAGTGCTCCAACAAAATGCGCAGCATGCGGCGCAGCGGTTCCGCGGCGCCCCACAACAGCTGGTCACCCACGGTGAAGGCGTTCAGGTATTCACCGCCCATGTTCAGTTTGCGCAGGCGCCCGACGGGTACCGTCAGGGTGCCGGTCACCGCCGTGGGGGTGAGGTCGCGCAGGGTGGCTTCCTTCTCGTTGGGCACCACTTTCACCCAATCGTTGGCCTGGCCGATCAGATCATAGATCTCATCCAGCGGCACGTCCTTCTTGAGCTTCACGGTAAGCGCCTGGGCGTGGCAGCGCATGGCGCCGATGCGCACGCAGGTGCCGTCCAGGGGGATCGGGTGGTCGCCGCGGCCGAGAATCTTGTTGGTCTCCGCCTGGGCTTTCCACTCTTCCTTGCTTTGGCCGTTTTCCATTTCCTTGTCGATCCACGGCAGCAGCGAACCGGCCAGCGGGAAGCCGAAGTGTTCGTGGGGCATGCCGTCGCCGCGCATGGTGGCGGCCACCTTGCGGTCGATGTCCAGAATCGCGCTGGCCGGGTCGGCCAGTTCCGAGGTCACGTCGCCGTGGATGGCGCCCATCTGGGCGATCAGCTCACGCATGTGCTGGGCGCCGGAGCCGGACGCGGCCTGGTAGGTCTGGGCGCTGGTCCACTCCACCAGGTCGGCGTTGAACAGGCCGCCCATGGCCATCAGCATCAGGCTCACGGTGCAGTTGCCGCCGACGAAGTCACGGGTGCCTTTGTCCAGCGCCTGGTCGATCACCTTGCGGTTGACCGGGTCCAGCACGATGACGCTGTCGTCGGACATGCGCAGCGCCGAGGCGGCGTCGATCCAGTAGCCTTTCCAGCCGGCTTCGCGGAGCTTGGGGTACACCTCGTTGGTGTAATCGCCGCCCTGGCAGGTGACGATCACGTCCAGGGCTTTCAGTTCATCCACGCTCTTGGCGTCGCCCAGGGGCGGAATGTCCTTGCCCACGTCCGGGCCGGGCTGGCCCACCTGGGAGGTGGAAAAGAACACCGGTTCGATGTCCTGGAAATCATTTTCCGCGCGCATGCGGTCCATCAATACGGAACCGACCATGCCGCGCCAGCCGATAAAACCGACTTTATTCATTGAGACGAATCTCCTGAAAGGCCGTTGCCCTTCTCTATGAATGGATTACTGCGTTTATAACCGCTCTTCAGCGGGGCTCAGACGCCGGCCAGTGCCTCGGCCACGGCGGAACCCATTTCCCCGGTGCTGACTTTCCGGGTGCCCTCGGTGTAAATATCGCCGGTCCGCAGACCTTGATCCAGGACCTTTTCCACCGCCGCTTCAATGGCGTCCGCCACATCGTCGCGCTGCAGGCTGTAACGCATCAACATGGCCAGCGACATAATCGTGGCGAGCGGGTTGGCGATGCCCTGGCCGGCGATGTCCGGCGCGGAACCGTGGCAGGGCTCGTAGAGACCTTTGCGGTTTTCGTCCAGGGACGCGGAGGGCAGCATGCCGATGGAGCCGGTGAGCATGGCGGCTTCATCGGAGAGGATGTCACCGAACAGATTACCGGTGACGATCACATCAAATTGTTTGGGCGCGCGCACCAACTGCATGGCGGCGTTGTCCACGTACATATGGGAGAGCTCGATCTCCGGGTAAGCCTTGGCTTCCTCGGTGACCACTTCTTTCCACAGTTCGGTGACTTCCAGCACATTGGCCTTGTCCACCGAGCAGACGCGCTTGCCGCGCTGCATGGCCAGGTCGAAGGCGACCCGGGCGATACGCTTCATTTCCGACTCGGAGTACACATAGGTGTTGAAGCCGACACGCTCGCCGTTCTCTTCCTTGATGCCGCGCGGCTGACCGAAGTAGATACCACCGGTGAGCTCGCGGACGATCAGAATGTCCAGGCCGGAGACCACTTCCGGCTTGAGGCTGGACGCCTCCGCCAGTTGCGGAAACAGAATCGCCGGGCGCAGATTGGCGAACAGGCCCAGCGATGAGCGCAGGCGCAGCAGGCCGCGCTCGGGCCGCTTGTCGCGTTCAATATCGTCCCACTTGGGGCCGCCGATGCTGCCGAACAGGATGGCGTCGGCGGCGCGCGCCTTGGCCAGGGTGCTCTCGGGCAGCGGGTCCCCTTCGGCGTCATAGGCGGCGCCGCCCACCAGGGCGTGGTCCAGCTGGATGTCCAGGTCGAACCGTTTCTGCGCCGCCTTCAGCACGCGCAGCGCTTCGTCGACGATTTCCGGGCCGATACCATCGCCCGGCAACACCAGGATACTGCTCATTCACTTTCCTTAAACGTTGGGTTCATCCCGTTCAGAACAGGGTCTCGTCGTAGACGTTCATCACGCCGCTGCCCTGGGGCACCAGCACCGCGCTGTAGCGCTTGTCGCCCTCGCCTTCATCGACCAGGATCCGGTAATCACGGCCGGGCTCGAAATCATGGCTCAGCGTACCGAAGCGCAAAAAGCCCTGGTGGTCGGCGAAGATTTCCACGCTGTGCTCGCCGGGCTCCACGAAGACGCGTTGCTCGCCGCCCTTCTCGGCCAGACGCTCACCGTCCACCTTGAAAATCGCCACGGTGCTTTCACCGGCGCCGGGCATCTGCCAGCCGCTGCTCTCTTCGTTACTGCCCAGCTGGCTTTCGATGCTCAGCCGCGCTCTCGGGTCGTCGTCACCCGGCGGGTGGTACATGGCGGTGCGGGTACAGCCGGTGACCGCCAGGGCCAGGACCAGCAACAGGCCAGCGCTACGAAATATCATCATGCCTCCTTGTTTTATTGTTTTTGCGGCTCCTGGAAAATCCAGGGCTCGGCGGCCAGCCGGCGGCTTTCGTATTCACGAATCGCATCGCTTTGCTGCAGCGTCAGGCCGATCTCGTCCAGGCCGTTGAGCAGGCAGTGTTTGCGAAATTCGTCGATCTCGAAGCCGATGGCCTCGCCATCCGGGGTTATCACCTGCTGATTCGCCAGATCGATGGTGAGCTGGAAATCGGTGCTTGCCGCTTCGGCTTTAAAAAGCCCATCAACGGTAGCTTCCGGCAACACAATCGGCAACAGGCCGTTTTTGAAGCAGTTATTGTAGAAAATATCCGCATAGCTGGGCGCGATAATCGCCCGGAAGCCGAAATCCATCAGCGCCCAGGGGGCGTGCTCGCGGCTTGAACCGCAGCCGAAGTTGCGGCGCGTGAGCAACACGCTGGCGCCCTGATATTGCGGCTTGTTGAGCACGAAATCCGGATTTTTCGGGCGCTTTTCGTTGTCCTGGCCGGGAAAGCCCTCGTCCAGGTAGCGCCACTCGTCGAACAGGTTGGGGCCGAAGCCGGTGCGCTTGATCGACTTGAGAAACTGCTTGGGAATGATCTGGTCGGTGTCCACGTTGGCACGATCAAGCGGCGCCACCAAACCGGTGTATTTCACGAACTTTTCCATGGTACCGCTCCTAAGCCGTCTGATCCGCCGGGGCGAGATCGCGAATGTCCACGAAATGGCCGGCCACCGCCGCGGCCGCGGCCATCGCCGGGCTCACCAGGTGGGTGCGGCCGCCGTTGCCCTGGCGCCCCTCGAAGTTACGGTTCGAGGTGGAGGCGCAGTGCTCGCCGGGCTGCAAACGGTCCGGGTTCATGGCCAGACACATGGAGCAGCCGGGCTGGCGCCACTCGAAGCCGGCTTCGATAAAGATTTTGTCGAGCCCTTCCTTCTCGGCCTGCTGCTTGACCAGGCCGGAGCCGGGCACCACCAGCACCTGCTTCACGGAATCCGCCTTTTTGTGGCCCTTGGCCACCTGGGCGGCGGCGCGCAGGTCCTCGATGCGCGAGTTGGTGCAGGAACCGATGAACACCCGGTCCAGCTTGATGTCGCTGGTGCGAATGCCGGGCTTGAGGCCCATGTACTGATAGGCCCGCTCCATGCCGGAACGCTTCACCTCATCGGCTTCGTCGGCCGGGTCCGGCAACACGCCGTCCACCGGCACCACCATTTCCGGGCTGGTGCCCCAGGACACCTGCGGGCGGATGTCGGCGGCGTCGATTTCCACCAGGGTGTCGAACTCGGCGTCCGGGTCGGATACCAGGCCGCGCCAGTAGGCTTCCGCCTTGTCCCAGTCGGCGCCCTTGGGCGCGCCCGGGCGGCCGCGCACATAGTCGATGGTGGTATCGTCCACCGCCACCATGCCGGCGCGGGCGCCCGCCTCGATGGACATGTTGCACACCGTCATGCGCCCTTCCAGGCTCAGCGAGCGGATCGCGCTGCCGGCGAACTCAATGGCGTGGCCGTTGCCACCGGCGGTGCCGATCACACCGATGATGTGCAACACCACGTCCTTGGCGGTGACGCCGGGGCCGAGCTCGCCTTCCACGCGCACCTGCATGTTCTTCATTTTCTGCGCCACCAGGGTCTGGGTGGCGAGCACATGCTCCACTTCACTGGTGCCGATGCCGTGGGCGAGACAGCCCAGGGCGCCGTTGGTGGAGGTGTGGGAATCGCCGCAGACCACCGTCATGCCGGGCAACACCGCGCCCTGCTCCGGCGCCATCACGTGCACGATACCCTGGCGCACATCACCGATGCCGTATTCGGTGATGCCGAACTGGCGGGTGTTGTCCTGCAGCGTCTGCACCTGGATGCGCGAGGTGTCGTCGACGATGTCCGAGGCGTTGTTGAACGGCGTGGTCGGCACATTGTGGTCGATGGTCGCCACCGACGCGCCCGACCGCCACGGCTGACGACCGGCCAAGCGCAGCCCCTCGAAGGCCTGCGGCGAGGTCACTTCGTGGATGATCTGACGATCAATGTAAATCAACGCGGAGCCGTCCTCGCGTTCGGTCACGAGGTGGGCGTCCCACAACTTGTCGTAGAGTGTCTTGCCTGCCATAACCTGTTCTCCAATTGATAGCCACACCTTACGCAGGGCTTTTCGATAATTCCAATTCATAATTTTTATGTTTAGGATTCCAGAAGGTTATCTGAACTCCCGGAGGCGCTATCCATGGACACCCAGGCCCTGACCGCCTTCCTGGCGGTGGCGGAGAGCGGCTCCTTCTCCACCGCGGCGGAACGGCTGTTTCTCACTCAACCGGCGGTGAGCAAACGCATCGCCCAGCTGGAGCAGCAGCTCGGCACCCGCCTGTTCGACCGGGTGGGCCGGCGCATCCGCCTCACCGAGGCGGGCGAAGCGCTGCTGCCCCGCGCCCGCCAGGTGCTGCTCGACCTGGAAGACATGAGCCGGGCGATCAGCAATCTCACGGGCACGGTGTCCGGCACCCTGCGCATCGGCACCAGCCACCATATCGGCCTGCACCGGCTGCCGCCGGTGCTGCGCCGCTTTTCCCGCGAATACCCGGACGTGAAACTGGACATCCATTTCATCGATTCGGAGGAAGCCTGGGAAGCGGTGCTGCACGGCGACCTGGAGATGGGCGTGGTCACCCTGCCCCCGCAGCCGGACCCGCGCCTGCACAGCCAGGCGGTGTGGCAGGACCCGCTGGTGTTCATGGCCGCGCCGGAGCACCCGCTGGCGCGTCTCGACCGCGTGACCCTGGAAACCCTCACCGGCTACAGCGCCATCCTGCCCTCGCCGGTGACCTTCACCCGGCGCATCGTGGAAAGCCTGTTCGAGGAACAGGCGCTGACCCTGAACATTTCCATGTCCACCAACTATCTGGAAACCATCCATATGATGGTGTCCATCGGCCTGGGCTGGAGCGTGCTGCCGGAAACCATGCTCGATGACAGCGTGGTGCGCCTGAACGTGGACACCGCCCTGCCGGTGCGCCGTCTGGGCGTGGTCACCCACCCGGGCCGCAGCCGCTCCAACGCCGCCGGTGCCTTTCTGGATATTCTCAACAGCGGCGGTTGAGCAGCCAGCGCCACACCACCAGCGCCGCCACCGCCGCCGTGGCGGCCGCCACCAGAAAGCTGTCGGCGCCCCAGCGGGCCCAGTACAGGCCGCTGAGGCCGGCGCCCAGCGCCCAGCCGGCCCCGTAGCCGAGGCTGGAGTACAGCGCCTGGCCCTGGCCGGCGTGGGCTTCGCCGAAGGTGTCCTGCACCCAGGCGATGCTGGCGGCGTGGAAGCTGCCGTAGCTGGCCGCGTGCAGCAGCTGGGCGGGTACCAGCCACCACAGATCGGCGCCGCAAAGCGCGATGATCAGCCAGCGCAGCACCGCCAGCAGCAGGCTGACGAACAGCACCCGGGCCAGAGCGAAGCGGCGCATCAGCCGGTGCATGATCAGAAAGATGCCGACCTCGGCGGCCACGCCCAGCGCCCACAGCACGCCCACGGTGAACTTGCGGAACCCCAGGTCTTCCAGATGAATGCTGTAGAAGGTGTAGTACGGCCCGTGGGACGCCTGCATCAGAAAAGAAGCAAGGATGAACGCCTGCACGTCGCGCCGGCGCAGCAGGGCCCGCACGCCGCCGGGCCGGGCACGGGGCTGCTCGGCGCCCCCTGAGGGCAGCGATTGCGTGGTCAGCCACAGCAGCCACAGCAGCGCGGACATCACCCAGGGCAGCAGATCGATGGGCAGATGATCCAGTGCCCAGCCCACCAGCAGCACCGCGCCGATAAAACCGAGCGACCCCCACAGCCGCACATGGCTGTAGCGGTGCGCTTGGTCGCCGAGGGTGCGCAGGGTGATCACCTCGAACTGGGCCAGCACCGCGTTCCAGAAGAAACTGAAGGTGGCGAGCAGGATCGCCATGCTCCACACCTGGTCGACCCAGAACACCGGCAGGAACGCCAGCGCGGCGGCCAGATTGCCCAGGCGGATGATGCGCAGCCGGGCCCCGGTGCGGTCGGCCAGCCAGCCCCACAGGTTGGGCGCGCCGATCTTGGTGATCTGCGGCACCGCCATCAGCACGCCGATGGCGAACGGGCTGAAGCCCAGGTCTTTCAGGTACAGCGACCAGTACGGCACCAGGGTGCCGAGCAGGCCGAAGTAGAGGAAATAGAACCCGGACAGGCGCCAGTAAAACGGCATACGGCGCCCCTTGCTCAGAATCCGCCGGGAATCGGCGCCAGCGGCGGCGTCACGTCTCCGTTCTGGCCGCGATGGCGCAGGTAATGGTCCATCAGCACCAGGGCCAGCATGGCTTCGGCGATGGGCGTGGCGCGCACCCCCACGCAGGGGTCATGGCGGCCCTTGGTGACCACTTCGGTGGCCTCGCCGCGCAGATTGATGCTGCGCCCGGGGATGGTGATGCTGGAGGTGGGCTTGAGCGCCATGCTGGCGCGCACGATCTGCCCGGAGGTGATGCCGCCCAGCACGCCGCCGGCGTGGTTGCTGGCGAAGCCCTCGGGTGTCATCTCGTCGCGGTGTTCCTCGCCGCGCTGGTTGACCACCTGGAAGCCATCGCCGATCTCCACGCCTTTGACCGCGTTGATCGACATCAGCGCCTTGGCCAGATCCGCGTCCAGACGGTCGAACACCGGTTCGCCCCAGCCCGGCGGCACGCCTTCGGCGAACACCGTCACCCGCGCGCCGATGGACGAGCCGTCCTTGCGCAGGTCGTTGATCAGCTGTTCCAGGGCCGGCACCTTGTCCGCGTCCGGGAAGAAGAACGGGTTGTCGTTGACGCTGTGCCAGTCGAACCGCTCGGCGCGGATGGTGCCGATCTGCTCGACGCCACCGTAAATGCGCACGCCGACACGCTGCTCCAGATACTTGCGGGCGATGGCGCCGGCGGCCACGCGCATGGCGGTTTCGCGGGCCGAGGAACGCCCCCCGCCGCGGTAATCGCGGAAGCCGTATTTCTGGGTGTAGGTGTAGTCCGCGTGGCCGGGCCGGAAGGTCTCGGCGATGTTGCTGTAATCCTTGGACTTCTGATCGGTGTTCTCGATCAGCAGGCCGATCGAGGTGCCGGTGGTTTTGCCCTCGAACACCCCGGACAGGATGCGCACCTGGTCGGGTTCCTTGCGCTGGGTGGTGTAGCGGCTGGTGCCCGGCTTGCGGCGGTCCAGCTCGCCCTGCAGGTCCGCCTCGCTGATCTCCAGACCCGGCGGGCAGCCTTCCACCACCGCGCCCAGCGCGACGCCGTGACTTTCACCGAAAGTGGTGACGCGAAAGCGTTCACCGAAACTGTTCCCAGACATAGTGCTCCTCAGGCGCCTCAGGCGGCGATAAACCGATCCCGGAATTCTAGCAGTTGGCGGCGGTCCAGCATGAAAACACCATGCCCGCCGCGTTCAAATTCAAACCACAGGAACGGCACGTCCGGCCACAGGGCCGCCATGTGCCGGTCACTGTTACCCACCTCGACGATCAGCACGCCGTCCTCGGAGAGCCGCTCGGCGGCGCCGGCCAGCAGGCGGCGGGTGAAATCCAGGCCGTCGTGCCCGGACGCCAGCGCCAGCTCCGGCTCGTGGCGGTACTCGTCGGGCATCGCGGCCAGGTCCTCCGCGTCCACGTAGGGCGGGTTGGAGATAATCAGGTCGTAGGGGCCGTCCAGCCCTTCCAGGCCGTCCGCCTGCACCGCCGTGACCCGGTCGGCGAGACCGTGCTCGTCGATATTGCGCCGGCACACCGCCAGCGCCTGTTCGGAGATGTCGCTGGCGTCCACCCGCGCGTCCGGCAGCGCATGGGCGCAGGCGATGGCGATGCAGCCGCTGCCGGTGCACAGGTCCAGCACCCGGCCGACCCGCTCCGGCGCCAGCCAGGGCTGGAAGCCCGCCTCGATCAGCTCCGCCAGCGGCGAACGGGGAATCAGCACCCGTTCATCGACGAAAAACGGCAGCCCGCAGAACCAGGCCTGCCCGGTCAGATACGGCACCGGCACCCGCTCGTTGGCGCGCTTAACCAGCAGCGCCACATAGCGGTCGACCTCGTCCGGCAGCAGCCGCGCGTCGAGCATGCGCGGGTCGGTGTCCAGGGGCAGCGCCAGCACGTGCAGCAACAACGCCAGGCACTCATCGCCGTGGTCGTCGGTGCCGTGGCCCAGATAGACCCCGGCGCGGCGCAGGGCGGATTCCCCCCAACGCAGACAATCACGGGGGGTCTTGAGGGTGGCCAGGGCCTGTTGCTGTTCGCGGGGTTCAATCACGTCTTGGCTCCAAACGGGCGCGAAAGAGTACCACATTCTGCCACAGGGGGAGGCCCGGCGCGCCGCCGGCGGCATCGTCACAGCACTGACATGCGCCCTTGCCATGCTGGGTCCGGCACTGAAACGTAAATACAGATGACATTATCGGGAAACCTGTTAAATTGCGCTTTCCAGGCAATCGAGGCTTTCATGCGAACTTGGCTCTTCAAGACCGAACCGAACGACTTCAGCATCCGCGACCTGCGTGATGCCCCCGACCAGATGACCGGTTGGGACGGCGTGCGCAATTACCAGGCCCGCAACCGGCTGCGCGACGAGATCCAGGACGGCGACCGGGTACTGATCTACCATTCCCGCGGACGCAATCCGTCGATTGTCGGTGAAGCCCAGGTGGTGTCCGGCCCCTACCCGGATCCCACCCAGTTCAAGCCTGACCACCCCGGCTTCGACGCGCGCAGCAGCGAGGACATGCCGCGCTGGTTCCAGGTCGACCTGCGCTTCGTGGCGCTCTACCAGACCCCGCTGAGCCTCGCCGACATGCGCGAAGTGCCGGAATTCGCGGACATGGAGCTGCTGGTGCACCCGCGCCTGTCGATCCAGCACATTACCGACCGCCAGTACCAGCAGATCATCGCCCGCTGCGAGCCCGAGCTCGCCGCCCGCTCCCCGCTGATCCCCGCCTTTACCTAAAGCCCGAGCTATGGCTCCGTAGCCCGGTTCGGTCTCGGTGCCCGCGAGAGGGGCGAAGCCCCGGCAGGATCCCAAAGACCTTTCTCTCCAGAAAGCCCGCACCGGGATCGGGTGGGCCCGTCCAGGACACGCCACGAGTACATCCATGTAGGCTCGACGTTTGGCCATCCCTGGCCAAACACGGTCCTGGACGGGCCCACCCGATCCCGGCGCTCCTAGGAAGATTCCAAGCTTCCCCTCCCTGGACGGTCCGGCGGTGTTATGACCCGGGGCATCGGAATCTTCCCAAAGAGCGGGTCTGTGTTCTGCCCTTCCGGGACCCTGGAGAACAGGACGTTCGACAGGGAGCCCCCAGGGACGGGTTCACGGCGTTCCCGGAAGGGCAGAACACAGACCCGCGTCCCCTGCTGGAGGGTCCAACCTTCCCGTTAAAGCGCGATGCACCCAGAAATTGGCATAACCGTTGCACCGCCCCCCTAACCAAAGGCTATTCCCGTGGGGGATCTCATGGAACGACGCGCCGCGCTACTGCTCACCCTCATCGCCCTGCCCGCTTCCGGCCTGGCCGACACCCCGGAATACACCGCCAACGACGTGGTCTGGATCGCCATCGCGGCGGCCCTGGTGTTCCTCATGCAGGCCGGCTTCGCGCTGCTGGAAAGCGGCCTGAGCCGCACCAAGAACGCCATCAACGTGGTGATGAAGAACTACATGGACCTGTGCGTGGGGACGCTGATGTTCTGGGCGCTGGGCTTCGGCCTGATGTTCGGCGTCAATCCCAGCGGCTGGGTGGGCCAGGACCTGTTCGCGCCCAGCCAGGGCGACAGCGATCTGTGGACCCTGCTGCTGTTCCAGCTGATGTTCGCCGCCACCGCCGCCACCATCGCGTCCGGGGCGATGGCGGAACGCACCCGCTACCTGGGGTATCTGTGCGGCGCCATGCTGATCACCGGGCTGGTCTACCCGCTGTTCGGCAACTGGGCGTGGAACAGCGACGGCTGGCTGGCGGCTCTCGGGTTTATCGACTTCGCCGGCTCCACCGTGGTCCACAGCGTCGGCGGCTGGTGCGCGCTGGCCGGCATCATGGTGGTGGGGCCGCGCCTGGGCCGCTTCGACAGCCAGGGGCGGCCACGGGAGATTCGCGGCCACAATTTATCGTTCGTGGCCCTGGGCGGGTTCCTGTTGTGGTTCGGCTGGTTCGGCTTCAACGGCGGCTCCACCCTGGGGGCCGACGTCAATATCGCGCTGATCAACCTCAACACCCAGCTGGCGGCCGCCGCCGGCGCCCTGGGGGCCGCGCTCTACCGGGTTATCGCCCGCCGCCCGGTGCTGCTCACCGAAACCGTCAACGGCAGCCTGGCCGGGCTGGTGGCGATCACCGCCGGCTGCGCCACCATGACGCCCGGCTTCGCGATCATCACCGGCCTGCTGGGCGGGCTGCTGGTGGGCCCGGGCAGCCGCCTGCTGTTGTCGATGAAACTGGACGACGTGGTCGGCGCGGTGCCGGTGCATGCGTTCGCCGGGGCCTGGGGCACGCTGGCCGCCGGGCTGTTCTACCAGGGCGACCTGTTCGACCCGCAGCGGGTCACGGTGCAGTTGCTGGGCATTGTGGTCGCCTTCGCCTGGGCGTTCTTCGCCGCCTTGATCCTGTATATGGTGCTGTCGCTCACCGCCGGCCTGCGGGCGCCCAGCCAGCATGAACAGCGGGGCCTGGACGTCAGCGAGCACGCCGAGCTGGGCTACCCGGAATTCGCCCAGCAGCACCTCTACGACGCCGATGTGGCCAGCGGCCTGGATAGCCCACGATGAGCCCGGAAGAACGCCACCGCCGCGCCATTGCCACCGGCCTGGCCCCCTATCTGGACAGCCGCCAGGTGCCGGAGGCGGTGGCCCTGTGGCAGCGCGACTACGCCCACCGCCCGCGCTTTTCGCTGCAGGGCTACGTGAGCCATATCAGCCGCCTGTTCGAGGTGGGGGGCCGGCGCCATGATCTGCACCTGAGTCTGGTCCAGGCGATGACCCTGCCGGACTGGGAACTGCTGCCCGACCCGTTGGGGGACGAGGACGGCGCCCACCGGGCCCACCCCTGCACCGAGGCGTTCCAGCTTCTGATGCGCGCCCTGTGGGCGCAGCTCGACGCGGGCCAGGCCGGCCAGGTGCGTCTGGATCAGCTCACCGACCTGCGCCGCCCGGGCGTCGACCCGGCCCTGCGTGACACCCTCGAATACTGGCTCAACCACGCCGACGGCGACCTGGCGCCGCTGGACCAGGATCAGCTGCGGCGTTTGCTTAACCGCGCCTATGTGTTGCTGTGCGAACGGTTCGGCCCGGTGCACAGTGACCGGCTGCTGAAACTGGCCGTCGACCGCGTGCGCGGGCAGCGCCCGGGGCTGGAATCCGCGCTGCACGCCCTGCTCTGACGGCCGACGTTGCTTGCCAGTGGTTCAAAGGGGTCATTATGCTAGCCCACACTGTGTAATCGGGGCGCTGAATGAAATTACATCACCAGATATTTCTGGCCATGGTGCTGGGCGGTATTGCCGGGGCGCTTACCGAAGAGAGCACCCGCCTGTTCGGGCTACCGCTGCTGCCCGGCTATGACCTGATCGGCGATCTGTTCATCAATGCCCTGAAGATGGTGGTGGTGCCGCTGATCACCACCGCCATTATCAGCGGCATGGTCAACGTGGGCGACGGCGACGATCTCGGCCGGCTGGGCCTGAAAACCGTGCTGTTCTACCTGAGCACCAGCCTGATAGCGGTGTTGGTGGGGCTGGTGGTGGTGAATCTGATCGCCCCCGGCGTGATCGACGGCCAGCCGGCGCGGAACCTGCTGGGCCTGTCGGCGGACACCGACCGGGCCCTGGCCAGCATTGAGGGCCGCGGCGCCGGCGACTTCACCGAGATTCTGCGCCAGTTGCTGCCGCCCAACCTGTTCCAGGCCGCCGCCGAAACCCAGATGCTGGGGCTGATCGTGTTCTCGCTATTCTTCGGCTTCTTCCTGCGCACCCTGCCCGGCGCGCCCGGTGAGCATCTGCGCCAGGTGGTGGAAGGCATCTATCAGGTCACCATGCGCATCACCATGGTGATCATCCGCTTCGCGCCGCTGGGCGTGTTCGGCCTGATCGCCGCCACCGTCACCCGCACCGGGCTGGACGCGGTGGAGCCGCTGGCGCTGTTCTTCGTCACCGTGCTGCTGGCGCTGGGCATTCACATGTTCGGCGTGATGCCGCTGCTGATCCGGCTGTTCGCCAAACGCTCGCCGGTGCGCCACCTGCAGGCCATGGCGCCGGCGCTGATGACCGCCTTTTCGTCGGCCAGCTCCGCCGCCACCCTGCCGCTGAGCATGGACTGCGTGCAGAAGCGCTCCGGCGTGTCCAAGCGCACCTCCAGCTTCGTGCTGCCGCTGGGCGCCACCGTCAACATGGACGGCACCGCCCTGTACGAGTGCGTGGCGGCGATCTTCATCGCCCAGGCCTACGGCATGGACCTGTCCCTGACCACCCAGTTCGTGATCGTGCTGACCGCCCTGCTCACCTCCATCGGCGTGGCCAGCATTCCCGCCGCCAGCCTGGTGGCGATCACCGTGATCCTCGGCACTATCGGCCTGCCTGCCGAAGCGATCGGCCTGATTCTGGTCACCGACCGGCTGCTGGATATGTGCCGCACCGCGGTGAACGTCTGGGGCGACAGCGTCGGCGCGGTGATCCTGGCGCGCAGCGAAGGCGAAGAAAACGTGCTGCGCACCCCCATGAAAGAACTCGAGACGGAACGGGCCTGAGCGAATGAAACCGGTTCTTTTGATCACCGGCGCCGCCCACGGCCTGGGCCGGGCGCTCGCTCTCGGCGCCGCGCGGGACTACAAGCTGGCGCTGCTCGACCGGGAACGGGTGGCCGGCGAGCAGCTCGCCGACGCGCTGCGCCGGGACGGCGCCGAGGTGCTGTTCGTGCACGCCGACGTGGCCGTGGAGGCGGACTGGCGCCACGCCCTGGAGCGGGTACAGCGGCGCTGGGAACGGCTCGACATCCTGATCAACAACGCCGGGCTGGCCGCCATGGGCCCGTTCGAGGGACAGACCCCGGCCACCTGGGAACAGCTCTGGCACACCAACCTGATGGGCGCGGTCCACGGCTGTCGCACCGCCTTGACGATGATGAAGCGCCAGGGTGACGGCCACCTGATCAACGTGGCGGCGCTGGCGGGCATCACCGCGCCGCCGGGCATGGCCGCCTATGTGGCCTGCAACGCCGCGCTGATCCGCTTCAGCGAGGCCCTGGCGGCGGAACTGGACGGGCTCAATATCGGCGTCAGCGTGGTCTGTCCGGATCTGTTCTCCAGCGACATGAGCCGGCGCATGCCCAACGCCGATCCGCTCAGCCGTGCCCGCCTGCAGCGCGCCATGGACGACGCCTCGGAAAGCGCCGCCGAGGTGGCGGACACCATCCTTCAGCAGATGGGCAAGCGGCCGCTGTACCTGTTTCCGCAACCGGAGGCCCGCCGCGACTGGCGCAGGAAGCGCTGGCGCCCGGAACGCTTCGTGGCGCGCATGGCGAAACTGGGCAGCAGCCTGCGCCGCTATCGTTGATGCACTTATTGCTGATGCACTTCCTCGATATAGCGCAGGGTGTGGCGGTAATCGCCTTCCAGCGCCTTATCGAAACGCTCGCCGATCAAACGCTCCAGTTTGCGACCCACCAGCGGCAGGGATGAATGCACCGCCACGCGGGTGATCTGGCGGGACTGATCGCCGTCGGCGAGCAGCGTCATGGTGCCGCTCACCTTCACCGGCACATTGCCCAGCTGAAAGCGATAGTCCGCCTGGTAGCCGCCGGTGGCCGGGCGCCAGTGGAATTCGGTGGTCAGTTCCGCTTCCGAGGGCAGCAACTTGCGCGCGAAGGCGGGCACCTTGTCCAGACGGATTTCGATGGGCTGCGCAATACGGATGTGGAAGCCGTCGCCGGCCGGTTCGAACACCTCAAAGCGGTAATCGTCCACTTTGCCCCATTGATAACGCTGTTCGAAAAACGCCCGGCTGGTGAGAATGCCGTACAGCTCTTCAACATTCACCGGATAGCGGCGTTCCGCGGTGACATCCATGGTTTTCTCCCGAGTAAAAAGATGCCCTGAAGGCCAATCGCCGGGGTACCGGTAGGCCCGGGGCGAAGGCAAAGCTACACTGCGCCGACAAGCCATTTCAATTGTTCGGCGACTGCCCCTCGTCAAAAGTAAGGAGCGAGCATGAGTGCCACCCGTCCCTACGCCCTGGTTCTGTACGGCGCCACCGGTTTCACCGGCGGCCTCTGTGCCCGCTATCTGGCCCGCAAGCTGCCCGCGGGCACGCCCTGGGCCCTGGCGGGCCGCAACCGCGCCAAGCTTGAGCAGGTGGCCGCCGGCCTGCCCGGCGACAACCCGCCGGAGCTGATCGAGGCGGACAGCGGCGACCCCGCCAGCCTCACCGCCCTGGCCGCCCGGACCCGCGCCCTGGCCAGCACCGTGGGCCCCTACATGCAATACGGCGAGCCGCTGGTGCGCGCCTGCGTGGAACAGGGCACCCATTACTGCGACCTCACCGGCGAACCGGAATTCGTCAACACCCTGCTGAGCCGCTACCACGAGGCCGCCCAGGCCAGCGGCTGCGCGCTGGTCAACTGCTGCGGCTTCGACTCGATTCCCCATGACGCCGGGGTGTTGTTCGCGATCCGCGAACTGACCCTGGAGCACGGCGGCAAACTGGACGGCCCGGTGACCGCCGAAGGCGCGGTGGCATTCTCCGCCAAGTTTTCCGGCGGCACCTGGCGCTCGGCGCTGGAGGCGTTCGCCCGGCCCGGCGCCAACCAGCGCAGCCAGCGCGACGCCCAGGTGCGCCTCAAACAATGGTACCCGCGCAAGGTGGGCGGTCTGGCGCCCAAGCCGCACAAGGACGACGCCCTGGGCGGCTGGCTGGCGCCCAAGCCGACCATTGATCCGATGGTGGTGATGCGCTCGGCCCGGGCGCTGGACGATTACGGCCCGGAGTTCCGCTACGGCCATTATCTGGTCACCGGCGGGCTGGGCAAGCTGATCGGCGGCGCCGCCGGCGTCGGCGGGCTGGTGCTGGCGGCCCAGATCGGCCCGCTGCGGCGCCGTCTGATGAAGCTCAACCCGGCCGGTCAGGGCCCGGATGAAGCCACCCGCGCCCGTTCCTGGTTCCAGGTGAAGGTGCGCGCCCGTTGCGGCGACAGCGAAGTGCTGTGCCGGGTGTCCGGTGGCGATCCCGGCTACGACGAAACCGCCAAGATGCTCTCGGAAACCCTGATGGGCCTGGCGCTGGACGAGGGTTACCCCATGCACACCGGCGTGGTCACCCCGGTGATGGCGCTCGGCGACCGCCTGATCGACCGGCTCGAAGCCGCCGGCATGCTGTTCGAGCGCAACGCCTGATTCAGACGAAGTACATCAGCAGCCATTCGGCCACCAGGGCGGGCTTGTCCTCGCCCTCGATGTCCACCGTGAACAGGAATTTCAGCAACCACTGGCCGGGCTTCTTCTCATTGGCTTCGATCAGAGTGGCGCGGGCACGGATGCGCGCATCGACCTTGACCGGGGCCATGAAGCGGAGCTTGTCGAAACCGTAGTTCATGCCCATTTTCATGCCGCGCGGCACCAGAAAATCATCGATGCTGGTCTGCAGGTACGGCAGCAGCGACAGCGTCAGGTAACCGTGGGCGATGGTGGTGCCGAACGGCGTCGCCTTGGCGCGCTCCGGATCCACATGGATAAATTGATGGTCCAGGGTGGCGGCGGCGAAGTCGTTGATGCGCCCCTGGTCGATGGTGAACCATTCCGAGGCGCCCATGTCCTCGCCGACGTACTCGTTGATCTGTGCGGCTTCCACCACTTTCATGCCCGGCTCTCCTCGCGTTTTTTATTAAGGTTTCACTACCGCGAGGATAACCGTGCCCGCCGGCGCCGCCATGACGGGATGGCTCGCCGGCGCCAATGTTTTGGTCAACCGAGGAAGGCTTTGATGGCGTCCGCCACCGGCAGCGGATCGTCCATATGCAGATGGTGACGCCCGGGCAGGCGGGTGACCCGCACGTCGCGCAGCCACTCGATGCGGTGATCGAAGCGCCCGTCGCCGCCAAGCCCCTCATTACCCAGCACCAGCAAGGTGGGCGCGGTGATGCGCTCGACGAACCCTTTCACCTGGTCGTCGGTGAGCCGCAGTGACGAGGTGATGCGCAGCCGCGCGTCGGTGCGCCAGGTCCAGCCGCCGTCCACCTGCTCCAGCCCGCGCTCGCACAGCAACCGGGCCGAGCTTTCCTCCAGGCCGCCCAGGGCCGGCAGCCGCGCCGCCACCGCCTGCTCCGGATCCGCGTACACCGGCTTGCGCTTGTCCGGCAGCGCCTGCATCTGGTCGATGGCCTTACGCAGATTGGGCGCCACTTCGTCGGCGGCGGTGGCCGGCGGCCCCAGGCCTTCGATCAGCACCAGGCGGCTGACCCGTTCCGGGAAGGTGGCGGCGAACAAACAGGCCACGCCGGCGCCCATGGAATGGCCGACCAGCACGAAGCGGTCCCAGCCCAACTGATCGGCCACCGCCAGCACGTCGCGGACGTGGTCCACGTAATGGGTGGCCTGGTGGCGCGGGCGGTGCTCGGAATGGCCGTGGCCGGCGAAATCCAGCGCCACCAGCGGATGGCCGAGCGGTTCCGCCAGCGGCTGAAAGGAGGCGGCGTTGTCCAGCCAGCCGTGCAGCGCCAGCACCGGTTCGCCCTCGCCGGGCCACTGCAGGCCGGCCAGTTCCTGGCCGTAGGCGCGGAAGCGGCGTTCCACCGGAGTCCGGGACGGGTTAGCGGGCATTGCCGGCGCCCTCCCCGGCTTCCGCGCCGTCTTGCCGGTGGTCCGGACCGAGCACGCCGTCCAGGGCACGCAGCACCAGTTGCGCGGTGCCCTCCGGGCGCTCCAGCGGGTACATATGGCTGCCCGGGGCGAACAGGCGCGTCATCCGGTGGCGGCGGGCGTGGCGGGCACCGCCGAGGTGGAACAGCTTCGGCGATTGCTCGCCGGTGACCAGCACGCCGGGCACCCGGGTGCGCGGCAGCGCCGTGACCCCGGTGGGGGTCTCGCGGAACACCGCCACTTCCACCTCCGGGCGGAAGCGCAGACGCCAGCCGTCGCCGTGGCGCTCCAGGCCGGCTTCCAGGTAGTTCTTCAGCGACCGCGGGTCGAACGCCTTGAACAGGCCGCGGGAGTTGAAATAGCTCTCCACGTCGTCCCAGCTGGCCCAGTAATCCAGCCGGCCCTTGCTCTTTTTCGCCGGCGAGAAACGGTCGCCCTGCCCGGTCAGCCGGGCCAGCCGGTAGGCGGCGCCCTGCAGGCCGTTGGCCAGGGGCGGGTCGAGCATCACCTGGGCCCGGAACCAGTCCGGATGGCGGTGGGCGACCCAGAACATCAGCACCGAACCCATCGAGTGCCCCAGACCGATAATCGGCTTGGGCAGCGGTTCGAGGAAGGCTTCCAGTTCCAGGCTCAGGCTTTTCCAGTCCCGGTCCACCGGGTAACGGGGATCCTGGCCGAGGCACTCCACCACATGGATGTCGTAGTGCTCCGCCAGGGGCGCCAGGAAGGTGTCGTAGCTGTGCCCGGGCACGCCGTTGGCGTGGGCAAAGGCCAGCACCGGTTTGCGTCCCGCCGCCGCTTGGGTGTTCATCCAGCGCTCTCCTCGAAAAATCGGCAATGCAAAAAGGACCATGATAACCGCCCCCGGCGGCAAACCCATGGCGAAATCCGCCAACGCGCGGACAGTTCGCGTCGGGGATTGTACAATGCGCGGCAAACAGGAGGTGTCATGACGCTGATCTCGTTCAATATCAATGGTATTCGCGCACGCTTGCATCAACTGGAAGAGCTGCTGGGCAAATACAAACCCACCCTGGTGGGCCTGCAGGAAACCAAGGTTCAGGACAGCGAGTTTCCGGAACAGGCGATCCGCGACCTGGGCTATCACCCCTATTATCACGGCCAGAAAGGCCATTACGGGGTGGCGCTGCTGACCCGGGAACCGCTGGAGGACGTGCAATACGGTTTTCCCTCCGACGGCGAGGACGCCCAGCGCCGCATGATCATCGGCCGGCTGCGTGACGCCGACGGCCAGCCACTGACGGTGCTCAACGGTTATTTCCCGCAGGGCGAAAACCGCGAGCATCCGGTGAAGTTTCCCGCCAAGGAAAAGTTCTACCAGGATCTGCAGCATTATCTGGAGAACCACCACGACGCCAGCGAGAAGCTGGCCATCATGGGCGATTTCAATATCTCCTCCACCGACCTGGACATCGGCATCGGCGAAGCCAACCGCAAGCGCTGGCTGCGCGAGGGCAAGACCAGCTTTCTGCCCGAGGAACGGGAATGGTGGCAGCGTCTGATCGACTGGGGCCTGGAAGACACCTTCCGCTGCCGGTACCCGGACACCGACGACGTGTTTTCCTGGTTTGATTACCGTTCCAGAGGCTTTGAACGGGACCCGCGCCGCGGCCTGCGCATTGATACCGTGCTGGCCACCAAGCCCCTGGTGGAGCGCCTGACCGATTGCGGCGTCGACTACGAGATGCGCGCCATGGAGCGCCCTTCGGACCACTGCCCGGTGTGGAGCCGGTTCGATAACCTGCCCTCATGAGCGTTCATTTCAACCTCAAGCGGCTGAGGCCCAACCTGGACGGGCTCGGGTTCCTGATCGATGTGGGCATGATCCTGCTGGTGATCGCCAACCTGAGCCTGATCCTGTTCGACTGGATCTACCGGGTCGAAGCGGTGCAATCGGCGATGGAAACCTACACGCCGGACTTCTATCGCTTCTACAGCGACAGCATTCATGCCAACTTCTTTGAAATCGATCTGGCCTTCGTCAGTGTCTATCTCACCGAGTTCGTGATCCGCTGGGCCGCCGCCATCGCCCGCCAAACCTATCATCGCTGGTTCTTCTATCCGTTCGTGCACTGGTACGACCTGCTCGGCTGCATCCCGGTGGGCAGCTTCCGCTGGCTGCGGATCCTGCGTGTGGTGAGCCTGATGTACCGGCTGCAGAAGCTCGGCGTGGTGGACTTCCGAGACACCGCGGTGGGCGCCACGGTGATCAAGTATTACCGCATCCTGATGGAAGAGATTTCCGACCGGGTGGTGATCAACGTGCTGGATGGCGCGCAGCGGGAGATCCGCAGCGGCGGCGCGATGATGCACCGCATCGAGCAGGACGTGCTGGCGCCGCGGCGGGCGCAGCTGGTGGACTATGTGGCCGGCCGCATCGCCGACGCCACCCGCCGCAGCCACGACCAGTACCGCGATCAGCTTTCCGAGTACCTGGTGCACGTCACCGACGAAGCGGTGCAACGCACCCCGGCGGGCCGGCGGCTGGCGGCGATTCCGGTGGCCGGCCCGCGCGCCATCGCGCTGCTCGGCGACACCGTGCGCGACGGCGGCACCGCCCTGGTGGCGCAAATCGTCGAGGACATCAGCGCCCCGGCCAACCGGCAACGGCTGGACGCCCTGGTGGACAACCTTCTGGTGGCGTCCAGCGGCGGCGGCGAACAACTCAATGAGATGGTGAAGGAAACGCTGCTGGAGATTCTCGACCACGTGAAGGATCAGGTGGCGGTCCAGCACTGGAAAGAAGAGGACTGACGCCCGGCCCGCGCCGGCCGGGTTACTCCGGGGCGCGCAGCCACAGCAGCCGTGCGCCGCCGGCGGCGGCCACGTCGACATCGAACGCGGCCACGCTGCCGACGCGGAACCCCGGCCGCGAGCGCGGCTCGCCCACCCACAGGGCGCTCAGCAGCGACACCAGCGGCATGTGGCTGACCAGCACCAGGTTCTCGCAGGACGGCTGCTCGATCAGCCAGTCGAGAAACTGATCCGGCGCCGCTTCCGGCACCAGATACCCGCACGCCTCCTGATCCATGCCGCCGTAGGCACGGGCGATGCACAGCGCGGTCTGCTGGGCGCGCCGGTAGGGGCTGGCGATCAGGCGGTCCACGGTCACCCCCTCCTCGCGCAATCTCTGCCACAGGGCCATCACTTCCAGGCGCCCGCGTTCGGTGAGCGGGCGCTCGGCGTCGGTGGGGGCCTGAGCCACGGCTTCGCCGTGCCGGCAAAGGTAGACTCTCAAGCCGCCCCCCCGTGGAAGCTGAACTCCACGTCGTGCTTGTGCTCGCCGCTCATCAACCGGGCGATCATGGTCTCCAGCGGCTTGCCCTGATAGATGATCTCGTAGAGGGCGGTGGCCAGCGGCATGTAGACGTTGAGTTTTTCCGCGTGGGTGGCGACCAGCCGAATGGTGTTAAGGCCCTCGGCGGTCTGGCCCAGGGTATCGAGCGCCTGCTGCAGTTCCTGGCCCTGGCCGAGCTGATAACCGAGCCGGTAATTGCGCGACAGCGAGGAGGAACAGGTGGCGATCAGGTCGCCGACCCCGGACAGCCCCAGGAAGGTGAGCGGGTTGGCGCCCAGCTCCACGGCGAAGCGGCTCATTTCCGCCAACGCCCGGGTGAGCATGAAACTGCGGCTGTTCTCGCCGATGTCGATGGCGGCGGCCATGCCGGACGCCACCGCGTAGATGTTCTTGAGCGCGCCGCCCAGCTCCACGCCGTAAATGTCCGGGTTGTCGTAAACCCGGAAATATTCACAGCTGAGCGCCTGCTGGATGGTGTGGCAGAGCGCCTCGTCGGGGCTGGCGATCACCGAGCCGGTGAACTTGCGCTCGACGATTTCCCGCGCCAGGTTGGGGCCGCTGAGCACGCCGATGCGGGTGTGGTCCCACTCGCGCTTGAGCAGCTGGCTCATCAGCAGGAAGCCGTCTTCGTGGATGCCCTTGGTGCAGCTCACCACCAGGGTGCCGTCCTTGACCATGGGGCGGGCCTGGCGCAGCACCTCCACGAAGGCGCTGGAGGGCACCGCCACGAAGATCAGATCGGCGCCGTCGAGCACCTGGTCGAGATGCTCGGTGGCGTGAACCCCCTCGGGCAGAGTCTGGCCGGGCAGATAACGGGGGTTCTCCCCGTCCTCGTTAATGGCGGCGGCGGTTTCCGGATCGCGCACCCAGAGGCGGGTGCGGTGGCCGTTTTCGGCCAGGATGCTGGCCGTGGCGGTGCCGAAACTGCCACCGCCGAGAATCGCGGCGGTGTGTTTGCGCTGCTCCATCAAGAGCCCCTCTGTTCGGGCGGGTGGGTCACCAAAGGGGGCATCATAAGCGCCTCCACCAGGCCAGGCAATGCGCCCGGCCGGGTCGTTCAGGACTGGTCGGCACGCTCCTGCAGCAGCCGGTTCAGGCGCCGGGCGGTGGCCGGCGGGTCCGAGGGCAGCTGGCCTTCGGCGAGCAGCGCCTGATCGAGCAGCAGCTCGGCCAGTTCCGTGAAGGTGGCGCTCTCCTCGATGCCTTCCAGCCGTTGCAGCAGCGGGTGCGCCAGATTCACTTCCAGCGTCGGCTTGCTGTCCGGCACCGGCTGCCCGGCGGCTTCCAGCATCATGCGCATCTGCGGGCCCAGCTCGTCCTCGGCCAGCACCAGGCAGGCCGGCGAATCCACCAGCCGGCTGGTGGGCCGCACTTCCGCCACCTGATCGCCCAGGCTGTCACTGAGACGGCCGATCAGCGGCGCCTGCTTGTCCTGGTCGGCGCGCTCCTGGTCTTCCTGGTCCATGTCCAGCTGGCCGCGGGCCGCGTTGACCAGTTTGCACCCTTTGTATTCGCCCAGATAGCCGGCCATCCATTCGTCGACCCGCTCGGTGAGCAGCAGCACCTCAATGCCTTTCTTGCGGAACACTTCCAGGTGCGGGCTGTTGCGCGCCGCGTTCAGGTTGTCGGCCAGCAGGTAATAGATCTTGTCCTGCTTTTCACCGGCGCGCTCCAGGTACTGGTCGAGCCCCACGGCGCCGGGCCGGACGTCCTCTGTGGACGGGAAGCGCAGCAAGGCGGCGATCGCCTCGCGGTTGTCCGGGTCCTCGCCGATGCCTTCCTTGAGCACCTCGCCGAACTGCGACCAGAAGGTGGCGTATTTTTCCTCGTCGTTGCCCAGTTTCTTGAGCGTCTGCAGAACACGCTTGGTGAGCGCGGCGCGGATCTTGCGCACCGGGCCGTAGTCCTGCAGCAGCTCGCGGCTGACGTTGAGCGGCAGGTTGGGCGCGTCGATCACGCCCTTGACGAAGCGCAGGTACAGGGGCAGGAACTGCTCCGCGTCGTCCATGATGAACACGCGCTGCACGTACAGCTTCAGGCCACGGCTGGCCTCGCGGTGATAGAGATCGAACGGCGCCCGGGCGGGCACGTAGAGCAGGCTGGTGTATTCCAGTGCCCCTTCCACCTTGTTGTGGCTCCAGGTCAGCGCGTCCTGGAAATCATGGCTCAGGTGGCGATAGAAATTCTGGTACTCCTCGTCGCTGATCTCCTGACGGGGGCGTTGCCAGAGCGCGGTGGCGGAATTGATGGTTTGCCACTCGCTGGTGCCGTCTTCGCCCTCACCGCCGGTCTCGGCCGGGGTCGGCATCAGAATCGGGAACGCCACATGGTCGGAATACTGCTGCACGGTGGCGCGCACTTTCTGGTCGTCCAGGAATTCCTTGGCGTCGTCGCGCAGGTGCAGCACCACCGCGGTGCCGCGCTGGGGGCGCTCGATGGTTTCCACGGTGAACTCGCCCTCGCCGTCGCTTTCCCAGCGCACGCCCTGGTCGGCGGGGTCGCCGGCACGGCGGCTGAACACCTCGACGCGGCCGGCGACGATAAAGGCGGAATAGAAGCCCACGCCGAACTGGCCGATCAACTGGGCGTCCTTGCGGCGGTCGCCGGTCATGCTGGCGAGAAACTTCTCGGTGCCGGAGCGGGCGATGGTGCCCAGATTGTCGACCACCTCTTCCCGGTTCATGCCGATGCCGTTGTCGGCGATGGTGAGCGTGCCCTCGTCCTTGTCCACCGAGAGTCGGATCCAGGGCTCCGGATCGTTTTCCAGCAGCTCGGCGTCGTCGAGCGCCCGGAAGCGCAGTTTGTCGCAGGCGTCGGAGGCGTTGGATATCAGCTCGCGCAGGAAAATCTCACGGTTGCTGTACAAGGAGTGCACCATCAGGTGCAAAAGGCGGGATACTTCCGCCTGGAAACCACGGGTTTCGCGGTCTTGACTCATAGATTCTTCTCCGCCGGATAATCACTGAACACCACGGCGCCCTCCCCGGCACCGCCGCCTTCTAGATAGGCACCCGGACGGCCTTTTTCAAGGTCCAGACCTCTCTACGGAGTGGAGTTTGTGGGAGCGAGCCTGCTCGCGAAAGGGAGCGAAGCTCCCGGCAGGATTCCAGAGAACTTTTGTCTGCCCGCTTGGAGAGCTTGCTGGTATCCTGCCGGCAAGCATAGCTTGCCTTTCGCGGGCGGGACCCGCTCCCACAAGCTGCCGCTCAGGAGGCGTTGGAGAGATCGTCAAGAGCCTCTTCGAGGCTCGGGAAGCGGAAGGTGAAGCCCTGGTCTTCCAGGCGGCGCGGGTAGACGCGCTGGCCGCCCAGCAACAGCCCGGACAGTTCACCCAGGCCGAGCCGCAGCAACGGCGCCGGGGCCACCCAGGGGGCGGGACGATGGACGGCGCTGGCCAGCGCCCGGTGGAAATGCCGCTGGGTCACCGGCTGAGGGGCGGTGGCGTTAAAGACGCCCTCCACGCCCGGGGTCTCCAGGGCGCGCGCCAGGATCGACACCATGTCCTCGATATGGATCCAGCTCAGCCACTGGCTGCCGTCACCCAGGCGGGCGCCCAGGCCCATCCGGTACACCGGCCAGAGCCCCTTGAGCATGCCGCCGCCGCGGCCCAGCACCACGCCGGTGCGGATCAGGCACAGGCGCACGCCCTGCCCCGTCACCTCGCGGGCGGTCTGCTCCCAGGCGTCGCAGAGCCGGTAGCCGAAATCCTTGCGCCGGGCGGAGCTGTGCTCGGTCAGCTCGGCGTCGCCGGCGTCGCCGTAAAAACCCACCGCCGAGCCGCTCACCATCACCGAGGGCGTGATGTCGAGCCGCCGGCACAGCGCCACCAGCTCGCGGGTGGTGTCCAGCCGCGAAGCCATCAGAGTGCGCTTGCGGGATTCACTCCAGCGGCGGGTGAAGAGGTTTTCGCCGGCCAGATTGACGATGCCGTCGATAGCCTCGTCGTCGCCGATGTCGTCCAGGCACGCCACCACCCGGGTGCCCTCGGGCAGTTTCGACCGCGCCCGCTCCGGCGACCGGCTGAGCACGGTCAGAGCGTGGCCGTGGGCGGCCAGCCGCCGGCATAGCTCGCCGCCGATGAAACCACTGCCGCCGGTTATCAGAACCTTCATTGCGCCTCCTCGATTGAAGCCACGTCGCCGAGGTCGTAGAAGTACTCGACCTTGCCGGAACCCATTGCCACCGCCAGCGTCACGCGTCTCTTGTCGACGTCCACCAGGGTCCCCCGGTGGCGTTCACCGCTTTCCAGGGTCACCGTCACCGGGCCGCCGATCAAGCCCTGGTACGGCGCCCCGTCTTCGTCGGGGGCGGCCCGCTCGGGCGCCGGCGCGGCCGCCGTCTCGCCGCCGCCGGCGGTGTCCAGCACCAGCCGGGTGCCGTCGGCGAGCATCAGTTCACGCACGCTGTCCTCACGCAGATTGATTTCCGCCCGCCCGGAGCCCATGGTCATTTCCAGCCACAGGCGCTGCTCGTTGACGCGGGTCAGCGTGCCGCTGCTGGCGCTGCCGTCGCGCTCCGTGACGGTCACCTGCTGGCCCAGGTAGGAGGCCAGGTCGGTAAAGCGGTGCAGGCGCACGGTCACCGCCGGCGACAGCGACGCGCGCGGCGCCGAGGCGCCGAGCACGCCGCTGTCCGCTGTCTCGGCGGCGCCGGCGGCGAGCACCCGGGTTTCCATGGAGCCCGGGGTCACCGCCCAGCCGACGCTGTTTTCCTCCAACTGCAACCGCCGGCGTTCCACGGTGCCGTCGCGCAGTGCCACGCGGGCCTGCACTTCCCCTTCGCGGGAGGCGCGCCGCAGGTTGACGTTCTCGATGCGGATCGACGCCACCGCCCCGGCCGGGAACTGGGTATGCAGATATTCGCGCGCCACGTAGCCGAGCGTGTCCGGGTGATCGAAAAACAAATCCACTTTGCCGTTACGGTAGCGCAGGTGGTTGGTCTGTACCGTGAAGTCTCCGACCAGATAGCTGCGCAGGGTATCGGGAAGCACCAGCTGCAGGGCGCCGGTGAACTGCTGGTCGCCGAGCGGTGCCAGCGCCAGCTCCAGCCGGTAGCCCTCGTTGAAGATGCGGGTCTCGGGGTAGCTGCGCCCTTCCGGTTTCCAGGACACATGCACCGGCGGGCCGCCGGATTCCGCCGGGGTGATCAGCAGGGTGCGCCGTTCCTGGATGTCCTCCGGGCGCCAGCCGAGCAGGATGCTGACGGAAAGGTCGGGCAGGAACGCCTCCCCCTGGTGGATGCTGAGCACGCCGTTGATCAGGGTGACCCGCACCGGGTTCAGCAATGTCTGGCCGTGGATCAGGCCGGACAGCGGCTTGCCGTCGCCCTGCACCATCAACAGCGCCGCCTCCGGGGAGCGCACGAAGGTGGTGGCCGCCGGGGTTTTGGCGCCACGCAGCACCTGGCCGGGCACCGCGTTGATCGGCTCCAGCCGCTCGTGCTGCACGTAGATCAGCCCCGCGCCGACCAGCAGGCACACGGTGCCGAGCACCCTGAGCAGGGCCAGCACCCCGTAGTTTTGCCAGTTTTCCTGAACCTGGCGCAAACCGGCCAGGGGTATTAGAAAAAGCAGCGTGCTGTCGCCACGGAACGCGGCCTGCCGCACCAGCCCCACCGTGGCCATGATCAGCAGGCTGAGGCCGGCCACTAATAGCCATTCCGCCATTTTATTATGCTCTCCCCGATAGCCGGCCGGCGGCCGGCGTCATGCCGCCATGGTAAACGTCAGCTTACAAAGCCTTACCCGGTCAATCCACACTTTCACCATCGCGACATGTTCCCGGCCCCCAAGGGTATGACGGTGGTCACACCGGGCCGCGAAATACCGGTCATCGGATTTCATCAAAAAACGCTTGTCTCGATAAAAAACTGACGTTATACAGGCGCTGAGGTGGTCAGAGCTGGAATCCTCCCAGGGGGATGCCGCTCGGTACCCGGTTGTTTACGGCGGTTCCGTTTCCGAAGGAGGCGACCATGAGTGACCGACGCACTGAGAATGACTATGAGTCGGATGATTTACTGATGAACGATGATTTTGAACTCGAAGATGGCGTGGACGACGATCTCCAGGAAGAGAAAGCAGCCCGTTCACGCAGTTTCAACATGGACATGAGGCACCGCATCGAAGACCGTCTGGAAGAGCGTCGTCTCAAGCGCGAGCTTGGTGATTACGAGTTCTTCGATATGGACGACGATGACGAGGACATCCTGCACTGACAGTGGCGGGGTATAAAAAAAGACTGGTGTCAAGCCTTCGGGGTGGGCCGGCTTGAAGTGTAAATCCTATACAGGGAAAGAACTTAGGTCGGGTTTTGGCTGCTTGCGAGCCCTGCAACTTTGTAGGCTGGGAGCCACATAGGTGCATCGCGGCAGTAAGCCTGGTCGGGCCCCAGAGGCGTGGCTGCAAGCAGCAGAAACATTCCACTCCACCATCTGGACAAGGAAGGCAGATCATCGGTCCAACTTCACACGCAACCGCCTCGCACGCTCTTGGAACGCCGCCTCGCCACCCTCCAGGATTTCGCATACCTCTTTCCTGATTTCGGCATTCTCGAGACCGCCAAACAGGTAGGTAATGGGTGGCAGCGCTTCATGGGGATGTGGTCCGGCCTCTGCGATAATGATCTGATCGGCGTCGGTATTGATAACGAGGTTCGCGTTGTGAGTGACCATGATCACCTGTCGGTGCGATTTGGCCTCAATAAATAGTCGCACCAATTCGTCGAAGACCGATTTCGGGTCCAAGTTCTCTTCCGGCTGGTCAATGAGAAGCGGCCGATCATCTTTGTCGTCCAAACCGAGGTAGAGAAGCAGGAGGACTATACCGCGTGTGCCAGGGGATAGCTTTCGGATATCGACACCGTCATAGTCGATACCGTACCGAATCTCGATATGGTCCGTACTGAACAGCCACTGAGCGAAGCGTTTCGACCATATGCGGAACTCCGCTTGATCCGTCCTCGCGACGGGGGAATGGTCCAGCAAATCATTCTGGTAGAGCCCCCGGAACTCCGCCATCGCTGCTATCACAGCGCCAGAATCCCCGGCTTCCCAAGCAGCTTTCAGCTCCTCATCAGCCTTTTGCAGAAGCGTCCCTTTCCCACGGAAGGCGCCGGCCTTTCTCAAATCAATAAGACCTTCCTCAGCAGCCTCTGCCCATTGCTCCACGTCTGCAATGCGCACGACGGAGAACGAGAGTTTCTTCAATGTTCCTGAAGATGCGGCAAGCCGCGCCATCAACGGCGCGTAAAGCTCCTCCAGAACAGATTGCTCAGCGACGAGTGCATCAAAGGCCCTGCCATACGCTGCCTCACGATCTGTCTGCAGTTGGCGAGCGCGATCCTTAGCTCTTTTGGCGTCGTTCAACTTTTCCGTCAACGTTTGTAGCGCCGAGGTCTCGGTCGCGATGTTTTTGGAGAGCGCGGCGTAGCGGCGTTGCGCATCCTTGTCGGCATTGACCAGCTTCTCCAGCCGCGCCATCTCCGCTTCTAGCACCGCCTGTGTGAGTTTGCTGAGATCAGTGTCGTCGGGAAAATAGGCAGTGTTCGGGTCGCCCGGTGGCGGTGCTGTTCCCTTGAGTTTGGCGATCTCGCTATCGACCCATTTCACATAACCGGTGAGGTTGTCATCAACCGGACCCGTATAGTCGATTAGGAAGGCCATCCATTGGTCTTCTGACATTCCGCTGTGCTCATGACGCGCCTGAGCTTGCCGAAGCGCCTCGGGTGCCTGATTACGGCGCATGTCTTTCACTTCATCCTGCATGGCGAGAAACGTCTGACGCTGCCCCGTGAACTGACGAAGCTTTGCTCGAACTTGGTTGGCGGCGCTGGCCAACTCCGTATGTCTCTGAGCTCTCTTCTCACTGCCTTTCGATACCAGCTTGGCGCGGTCAGCCGTATAGGCGTCAACCAGCTTCTTTTTCTTCGTTACCTCTGCCTCGTAGCTGGCGACGAGCTTCTCCTTCTCCAACTCTGTACTAATGCGATCAGAAATCTGGGCGACTGCTTCAGCTTCCCTGGCGCGAGCGAGGCGATGCCGGGATGCGCGCTGCTCCAACAACTCGGCAAAATCCAACGCACCGTCCCGAGTATCCTCGGGATGCGCTTCGAAAATTACGCGTTCGATTTCACGGAGAAGCCCATCTGTTAGCCCGTTTGAGGAACAGAGCTCTTCGACAAACTGCTGAGACAGATACCGCACGCGTTCATAGCTGAATGGCCCGTTAGCGTCCGAACCATCGAGCGCGCGTGTCTCGGGATCTCCAGCCGCCCAGTTCACCTTGACCTTTGCATCTCCGACAATTGGACGTGCCCGAACGAGAAAGGATGGATTTGCCCACTCATCTGCGTTCCAGGCCTCGTTCGGGATCGAGTCGCAACCAGCCGCGATCATGTCCGCCAGCGCGGTCTTGCCGGACCCACGAGCTCCGATAATGGCAACCAGCCCTGGATTGAGCGGTATAACTGGTGTTTTCATCCAGGGCGCATCGAGAACTTCGATCCCAGAAATCACTTGTGAGGGCGTTGCAGACGCTGGTGGTTCGTTCCCAACATGTGCCCGGTCGACAGGATCGATACATGCTTGACGCAACGAATCAAATTCGAGCCCGCCCTTGATCCAGGAGAAACGATCTCCAAACGGTGAAGCGACACTTTCAAGGCTATGGGCATCGCTTCCATGAAGGCAGGGCTTGAGGCCGCCATAGACCTTTCGAATTTCATCCGCAGACATTGAAGGCTTGCAACCCAGCCAAAATTCTCGCTGCGCTTCGCTGCTAGCAAATATTACATGGGCAAATCCTTCGATCTCGCGCCGGATAGTTTGATCAGCCGCCTCTCGGACGCCCGATGTGCCATCGCTCGCTCCACCAGCCACACCGATCAATATGTTCTTTTTCGCCCAGCTGCTCTCCACATACACTTCACGCAGTTGCTGGAAGTTGACTTTGAATTGGCTGGCACCATAGGTAAGTGCAGCACCATCATCAGTGATGTTCGGGTCTGCCTTCTTGCCCAGCCTAATCAGATCGGCGCGCGTACAATCGAATCGATCCTGCATCACGTTAAACTGCAAGCGCGACAGTATCCGTTGCAGTTCATCAATGTGATGCGGATCTTCGGGACTCACAAAAAGGTGTAGATTAACGAAGCCTCCTTTCGCAGTCGCAACATCTAGCCTCAACTCCACATTGGGAAAAATGAGCGTAGCGTTCGGAAGCCGACCTGCATCTCGGTATTCCAAGATTTTCTGATAGGTATCAGTTATGTAATAGTCGGTGACGGCGATAGCCTCGATGACCGGAGTCGCCTGTTCCAGTGCTGTGAGGTAATCGTCCCAAGCATTTGGCCCTCTGAACTGATTGTTCATGACGGTACCAGGCGCATGGATATGTGGTTCCCACCTTCGCCACTCCGATCCGCGATTCAGCATGCGTTCCCCTTACTTTAGTTCTCAATTCTTCTGTTACATCGCAAATGAGCCAATGATGACAGTGGTGTTTATTATTGCCACTATACCCAACTATTGTGTCCACCCTAGGAAATACGCTCACTCCTAGCTGGCGTCAGCCATTTTAAGGGTTATTCTGACATATTGTTACATTTGAGGGAGCGCCGCTTGAATCCCCGATCCCCCGCCATGAACGCCTCCAGCATATGTGGGATCAGCGTCACCGCATCCACCGCCTCGCCGTAGGTCTGTGCGTGCAGCGCGGCGTAGCGATCGAGGTCAGCCTTCAGGCTGGCCGGGCAAGCGAAGGTCAGCTTGGTGGTCTGGGTGCTCGGCAACGGGCCGAGACGTAACTTTCGGGTGGTGGTCATTGTGGCACTCCCTGATCGAAAAACAGTGGCTGATAAGGACGGAGAACCAAATCGCGGTTGACGATGATGCGTACCGGCAAGCCGGGCCGCTCCGTCAAGGTAGGTTGGATGTTCAGGTTGCGGCGGGTCATTTCCTGACCAACCTGATTGATGCTGTCTTGCGCGCTGTCACGACCGGCGATAATGACGCGATCACCGTCCTGCCGGTTCTCCGGCGCGGCTAGTTCAGCACCGACACCCAGTAGCGTTGTCAGCACGGCGCCACCGAAGATTCGATCCCAATGCCAATCGACGCCATCTTCCAAACCGGCGTAACCCGCAGGATCGGTGCCGACCAGATTGTCCAACGTCAGCGAGGAAGTATCCGGCAGGATGATGCGGTTCCAGACGACTTGAACCCGGCTCTGCCCGTAGCTGACTTGACTGTTGTAGCGCCCCAGAATGCGGGAGCCCTGCGGGATCAATAGGTGTTGGCCGGTCGCCGTGTCGTAGACCGGCTCCGTGACCGTGGCGATCACATCGCCAGGCAGGTCGGATTGGATACCGGTCACCAGAGCCCCGGCGATCACTGTCCCAGCCATGACCTGATACGGCGAATCGGGCAATTGCAGATGTCCGGCATTACGGATTTCCGTAGAACCGGATTGCAGAAACGCTTCTTTCTGGTCTTGCCGGTTCTGCACGGCTGTCGGATCAGTGGACTGGGCTGATGTCGCGGCCGGTCCAGCGGCCAACGGATCAAAGGCCGCTAAGGCGTTACCCATATCCGGCGCAGCGGGCAACGATGATGCTGCGGCTGTCGGGGTGGCTTGACCTTGGTTGCCCATCTGGAAGAACAGCGACGAAGCCGCCGCGGCTTCTTCCTCCTCGCGTAGCGCATCGGCAGGATCATGGCCAGGAGCTGAATAGCTGGCCACCGCTGGCTGTTGCGCGTTCACGATGGCCGGCCCCAAATCCCCCGGCAAGGGTGGTCCCAATGCCGGTACCTCCGGCGGTACGTCAGGTGGCAGCTTGGAATAGTCGGTAGGTAGCTGCTCCAACTCTTCGGAGCGTGACACCCGCTTGACGTTGTACAGCTCCGTTTGCCCAGTGCTTCTTCGCTGTGGCGGCTGCAATGACCAAAGTGTGGCCCCGAGCACGGCGACCGCCAGGACGCCGGTCAGGATTGCCAAGGTGCGCCGGTTCAGTCGCGTCACCGGGCGTGGTTGGGCACGCAGGGTCACGGTGTCGGGGGCCATTTTGTCCGCTGGCGTCGTGCCCCGGTCGGCAGTCTCGTCCTGGCTCATCTTCAGTCCCTCCTTGCCACACCGTCGGTACGTTCGATGCGCACTACGTCGCCCTTGTCGCCACCCAGACGAAGTTCGGCCGCACCGAACAGCCGGTCGACGATGTAATACGGTGGGCGGAACCGGTAGTTCACCAGTTGCCCATCCCCCTCGGCACCGATCACGAATAGGGGCGGCAGTTCGCCTTGGGCAATGCCTGCCGGGAACTGGATATAAACCTTCCGTCCGTCATCAAAGGCGCGCAGTGGCTTCCACGGCGGCTGGCTACCGCTGATCGCGTAGCGAAAGCGTAGGTGTCCCAGTGCCAGGCCGGTATCCACGGGTGCGGCCGCCTCTGCGGCCTGATTCCGGCGCTGCAAGGCCAGCATCTGGTCACGCGGGTAGTCCCAGGACACCGACGCCATCCATGCCTTGTCCGTCGAGGACAGTTCGATCAGGTAGGTGCGCCGGCTGGTGGTGATGACCAGATTGGTTTTCAGGCCCGAACGGATCGGCTTGACCAGCACATTGACACGCCGCTCGTCGCCGGCACCGCTGGAAGTATCGCCCACGACCCAGCGCACGGTATCCCCAGCCGCCACCGTGACCAGTTCTTCCCCCGGCTGGAGCGCGATCACCGTCACACGTCCGACCGCAGAATAGACTTGATACAGCGCGCCATCGGTGAAGGGCCAGACCTGGATGGCATTAACGTAGCCCTCACGCGTCGGGGCCATACGCGCTTCCTCATTGGCCGTGGATACGCGCACGGTTTCATCGTCAGGCTCAGGTGCGGAGTCCGCTTCCTCGGCCTCTGGCAGCGGTTTCATCTGCCCCGGCATTGGTAGCACTTCGGGCACCGCCACCACTTCCACCGGCAGGGGCGGCTCGGGCGAGGGCTGAGCTAACACTGGCTCATCAAGAGAGATAGCGGGTGGCGGCTTGACCTGCGTGGCGCAGCCCGACAGCGCCAGCAGAATCAATAGTAAGGTGTAATAATGGAATACAGGGTTCATGGCTGGGCTCCTTCGGACGTATCCAATTCACGGCTCCACGACAGGCCATTGACGTAGATGCCCAAGGGGTTTTTACGCAGGCGATCCTCGGTGCGCGGGGTTTGCAGCACGATGGACACCACTGCGGTCCAGCGCTCCTGTCCAGCGGCAGCTCCATTGACGTAGCGGCGTTCGGTCCAGCGGACGTTGAACGACGACTCGCTGGCACGTACGACGCTGGTGATCTGAACCGTCACCGACTCCTTGCCGATGCGCGCGAAGGGATCATGGGTGCGGGCATAGTCGTTGAGCACCGCCGCGCCCTTGTCGGTGGTATAGTCGTAGGCGTCGAGCCAGTTCTGCCGCACCACAATGGGATCGATGGACAGCCCGCGCACCCGCGTCACGAAACCCGCCAGGTGGTGCGCAATCTGCGCGTCAGTGGGCCGATACTGCGTGGCGGCTTCGCCCACGGCGCGTACCTGTCCAGCTTGATCCACTTCCACCACGTAGGGGGTGACGATGGACTGTGCCGAACGCCACACCAGACCGCCGGCCATCAGTAAGGCCAGCGTCAGGCAGCCGAAAGCCATCAAGCGCCAGTTCTTCGCCTGCACACGGGCCGAGCCGATGCGCTCGTCCCACACCTGGGCGGCGGATTGGTACGGGGTGGCCGGTTGCGGCGATTCCGCATAGCGCACCCTCGGTCGTTTGAAGCGCATAAAGGATCTCCTTGAGGGTTAAGTATCGGAATCCCGCAAGCTTGGGCCGGAACCCGCACCGCCACTGTCGCCACCACGCAAGGTATGAGCGGTCGTCGAGGCGGCCTGGGTAATCTGCTGGCGACGGTGCAAGCGTCTGGCCCAGGCGGGTTGTTGGGGTGGCGATGTCGCGACCTGGCCCGTTCCTGTGGTGCCGCCACCCGTGCCTTCATCAGAGGTCGCCCCCTGCCAGCCCGCACGGAAGGGAGCCGCCATACGCTGCCCGGCAGCGGAGGCACGAGCGACCGTACTTCGCCCGGTGGCTTGAACGCCGGACTTGGCGACATTGCCGAGGCCCTCCACCGTCCCCTTAAGGCCACCACCGGCGGCGGTGGAACCGGCCTGGAATGCTGAACGGGTACTGCCGACGGTCGAGGTGGCAGTACGTGCGCCAGAACCGGCCAATCTGGCGGCAGCCGGGGCCATACGTGTCCCGGCCATCACCGCGCCGCCCACGCCTGTGGCGGCCGCACCCACAGCCATGGCGGTTCCAGCAACACCGATCGTAGCGCCAGCCATGGCACCGGCCCCCAGTTGCGGCCCGCCGGAAATCAGCCCGGTGGCGATATCCGGCCCGAAGATCCCCAGCGCCAGCAAGGCGAGCGATGCCAGCATGATGACCAGTGCGTGGTCGATGGATGGTTCGTCCGGATGCACCTGGAACTCCGCGAACAGGCCCGTCCCGATACCGACGATCACCGCCAGCACCAACACCTTGACGCCGGAAGACACCACATTGCCCAGCACCTTCTCGGCGAGAAACGCGGTCTTGTTCCACAAGGCAAACGGCACCAGCACAAAACCCGCCAACGTGGTCAACTTGAACTCGATGAGCGTGATGAAGAGCTGGATCGACAGGATGAAGAAGCACAGGATCACCACCAGCCAGGCGAGGAACATCACCACGATGGGATCGAGATTGACGAACACCTCGGGGAAGCCCGCCATGTCGCCGATCTGTTCCAGAATGGGCGCCGCCGCGTCGATGCCGGTCTTGGCCAGTCGCCCCGGTTGCAGGAAGTGCTCCATCGTCAGCGACGAACCGGTGGCCGTCAGGCCGAGGCCGGCAAAGGAACGAAACACGATGCCCGCCAGCCAGTTGAAGTTGCCGATGATGTAGGCGAAGGCACCGACATAGAGCACCTTGCGCAGCAGCCTGGCGATCACGTCTTCGCCCTGACCGGTGGCGTGGCTCATCGCCCAGTACAAACCGGCGAGGGTCATATCGATGATGATCAACGTGGCGGTCAGGAACGCAACCTCGCCCTGCAACAACCCAAACCCCGAGTCGATGTAGGTGGAGAAGGTATTCAGGAAGCGGTCGATAACCGTCACGTCGTTCATGGCCCGGCCCCATCAATTGGAATAGAAATCCACGCGTTGCGGCGTATAGGGTGTTCCAGTACCGAGAAAACGGCGCCGCACCTCACGGGCTCGCTCTGTGGCGGCGGCTTGGCGCGCCAGCTCCAGCGCGGCCGCCCGCTCCTGGGTGATCTGAAGCTGTTGCGCCTGGATCGACTGCTTGGCCTGCAAGGCCAGTAGCTGATTGGTCGCCTGCATGGCTTGCAAGGCGCCTTCCGCCGACTGGCTCTGACTCACCAGATCGGCCAGTGCGCCTTCGTCCTGCGCCAGGTTCTGTGATACCTGGGCCTGTACCCGCATTGCGGTGTGCAGTCCGTCAAGTGTGTGCCGCCAGCGCTCCCGCGCATCCTGGACCATCTGGTCGCCGCTGACGGTAGCGGCGAATTCTTCTGGGTACAGCCGTGCGAACTCGCGGTCGAGGTTCTGCACGTCATAGGCCAACCCTTGCGCCTCGGTGATCAGGCGTTCAGTGGTGGCCAGCGTCGAGCGCAGCCGGTTGACGACGTTGAAATCCAGACCCGCCAGATTGCGCGCCTGGTTCGTCAGCATCCGCGTTTCGTTCTGAAGCTGGTTGATCTGGTTATTGATCTGCTCCAGTGTGCGGATGGCCGTCAGGGTGTTCTGCACGAAGTTTGAGGGATCGAACACGGTGAAGGCGGCAGCAGGCTGCACGGCCAATAGCGATACCGACAGCACGGCCGCCAACGACACCGACAATAAGCGGGGTTGAGTCTTCATAATGGAACCTCCGGTGGTTGAGTGTTGGATCTGAAATCGGTCACTAGCGGACCGCCAGGAAACGAAGGCAGCAGGTCGGCGCCCCAGTCGAGGCCGCGATGACGCAGCCAAGCACCGGCGAACCAAGTCGCTCCGGTATCCAACAGCACACGGTCGATGGCCCGTTGATCCTGCGGCGTGGAAGCCCCCGCGAACGCCAATGCGACCGATCCCAGGTCGAGGTCAAACAGGCGATTACCCAGCCGCGACTGGTAGTAGTAATCCCGCTTGGGTTCGGCGGTAGCGACGATCTCGATTTGCCGGCTGTTGAGGCCGAAACCCTCGTAAATGGTGCGTATCTGCGGCTCGGTGGCCTGGGGGTTGGGCAGGAAGATGCGGCTGGCACAGCTTTCGATGATGGCCGGTGCGATGGTGGAATCCTTGATGTCAGCCAGCGACTGCGTGGCAAAAATGACGCTGACATTCTTTTTGCGCAGCGTCTTGAGCCACTGGCGGATGCGCGCGGCAAACACTGGGTCGTCGAGGAACAGCCAGGACTCGTCGAGAATCAATAGCGAGGGCTCACCGTCGAAACGTTCGTCGAAGCGCGCGAACAGATAGCCCAGTACGGCCAGTACCGCCGCCTTACTGTGCATCAGCTCTTCCATCTCGAAGCCCTGCACGTCAGCACTGCCGAGCCGGTCATGGTCGGCATCCAGCAGCTTGCCGTGAGCGCCCCCGAGCACATAAGGTGCGAGGGCCTGGCGCAGTGCGTTGGATTGCAGCAGCACAGATAAGCCAGTCAGGGTGCGCTGTTCCCTCGGAGCCCCGGCGAGGCTGTTCAGCGCCGACCAGATGGCCGCCTTCTCATCCGGCCCGATCGCGACGCCCTCGTGCAGCAAGCGACCTTCCACCCACTCGGCCGCCCAGGTGCGGTAGCTGGCTTGGTCAATGCGCGCGAGCGGCTGGAAGGCAATGCCGCCATCGGCGCCCAGGTCGTAATGTTCCCCGCCCAATCCCAAAATGGTGGCGCGCATCGAGCGGCCCATATCAAAAGCGAAGATGCGTGAACCGGGATAACGGCGGAACTGCATCGCCAGCGTGGCCAGCAACACCGACTTGCCCATGCCGGTCGGCCCCACGACGAGGGTATGTCCCACGTCGCCGATGTGCGTTACCAGCCGGAACGGTGTGGCACCATCGGTACGGGTGACGATCAGCGGCGGGCCATCCAGATGATCGTTCCTCTCTAGCCCGGCCCACACCGCCGACACCGGCATCAGGTGTGCCAGGTTCAACGTCGATACGACGGGCTGACGCACATTCGCATAAGCATTACCGGGGATCGAGGACAACCAGGCGTCCACCGCATTGAGCGTTTCGGGGATGGTCACGAACCCCCGGCCCTGAATGACGCGCTCCACCATCCGCCGCTTCGCTTCGGCCAGGTCGGCATCCGTGTCCATCACGGTCACCGTGGCCGTCAAATAACCGAAGGCGACTTGATCACTGCCCAGCTCCTGGAGGGCTGCATCAGCATCCGCCGCCTTGTTGTTGGCGTCGGTATCCACCAACGGGCTTTCCTGCTGGAAGATGGTTTCGCGCAATAGCGCCACCATGTTCTTGCGCTTCGCGAACCACTGGCGGCGCAGGCGGCCCAGTTCCTTTTCCGCCTCGGCCTTGCCGAGGCAGAGAAAGCGCGTGCTCCAGCGGTAGACGAAGCCCAGGCGGTTGAGATCATCCAAGATGCCCGGCCAGGTCGAGGTCGGAAAGCCGCGCACCGACACCACGCGCAGGTGGTGATCGCCCAGCGTCGGCGCCAGGCCGCCGACCAACGGGCAGTCAGCCAGCAATGCATCCAGATGGAACGGCACCTCGGGAACGTCGATCTCGTAGCGGCGTGTCGAGACCGTCCCGTGCAGGTAGGTCAGCGTTTGGCTGTCATCCAGCCAGGCGATGGCCGGCATCACACCGTCGAGCAAGTCAAACACGCGATCGGTTTCCGCCACGAAGGCATCCAGCCGGCCCCGCCAATCCACACCGTCGCCGGGGGCGTTCTCGTACAATATCCTGGCCGCGCGGGCATGGGATTCCTCCGGCGGCAGGTATTGCAGGGTAAGGTGATAATCGCTCTCGAAGTGCTGGCCCGCCTCCTCGAAGGCAGCGCGGCGTTCTTCCTCCACCAGCCAGGACAGTGCGTCGGGAAAATCAGAATGCGGGTAGTCTGCCGCCGGTTGGCGTTCGGCCTCGATAAACAGCGCCCACCCTGTCCCCAAGCGGCGCAACGCGTTGTTAAGCCGCGCCGTGGCGGCGATCATCTCGCCCTGTGTGGCACTGTCCAGATCCGGCCCTCGAAAGCGCGCCGTCCTCTGGAATGAGCCATCCTTGTTGAGTACCACACCCGGCGCGACCAGCCCGGCCCAGGGCAACCAATCTGCCAGTAACACGGGGCGCTGGCGGTATTCGGCGAGGTTCAGCATCGCGACATCTCCCTACACGTCCAGCAGCGGCTTGTGTTTGATGTGCCGGGCGAAGACCTGCATGAACTGCGCATCGACCCGCGCGCCCCACACCGCCAGCGAATGGCCGACGATCCACAGCACCAACCCCGGAATCCACAATTGCAGCCCCAACCCGACAGCAGCGGCCAGGGTGCCGTTGGCAATGGCAACCGTGCGCGGCGCACCGCCCAGCAAGATCGGCTCAGTCAGCGAGCGATGCAGCGGAATCTCGAAACCGGGAGCGAAGCCTGCGGCTTCTTCATTGGCCGTGCTCATACGACCGCCCCGCCGGAGAAGCTGAAGAACGACAGAAAGAACGAGGACGCGGCGAAGGCAATGGAGAGCCCGAACACGATCTGGACCAACTTGCGAAACCCCCCGCCGCTATCGCCAAAGGCCAGTGCCAGCCCGGTGGTAATAATGATGATCACCGCGACAATGCGCGCCACCGGGCCCTGGATGGATTCGAGGATGGCTTGCAATGGGCCTTCCCAAGGCATTGAGGAACCGGCGGCCTGCGCCGTGCCAGCCAGCAACAGCATCAACGCGGCCAACAGCAGGCCCTGTCCGGCAGGGCGGGCCAGAGGGCGCAGCCGCGTCAAACGGGAAAGCGGATGGTCAGAAAAACGGAAAGCAAAAGTGTGGGTCATGGCTATTCTCCCATTGGGCTGGTAGACGGGGTTGGATCGGATGGCGGTGGCAAGATGGGTAACGCAGCGTCCAGCGCATCCGTCAGGTGGTAGCCGGTAGCGTCGAAGCCGGCTACACGGGCAATTCCCGCAATTCGGCGCTTGCGGCCGCGTCCGGCGATATGAATCACGACATTGACCGCTTCGGCGATCAGCGGGCGCGGCGGATTCACCGCCACTTCGAGAGTCAGTTGCTCCAGACGCAGCAGCGCGCCGAGGGCCGAACCGGCATGAATGGTGGCAATGCCGCCGGGATGGCCCGTGCCCCAGACCTTGATAAGATCCAACGCCTCACCACCGCGCACCTCGCCAACCACCACGCGATCCGGACGCAGCCGCATGGTGGTGCGCACCAGTTCGCTCATGCTCACAACACCGGCACGGGTGCGCAGCGGCACATGATCGTGGGCGGCGCATTGAAGCTCGATGGTGTCTTCGAGCACCAATACGCGGTCGCCGGTGGTGGCGATCTCCGCGAGCAAGGCATTGGCCAGTGTGGTTTTGCCAGTGCTGGTGCCACCGGCAATCAGGATGTTCTGCTGTTCGCGTACCGCACGGCACAGGAACTCGGCCTGTTGCGCCGTCATCATGCCGTCGGCGACATAACGCGCCAGCGGAATCACGCCCACAGCGCGCTTGCGCAGGGCGAAGGCCGGCTCCGGCGCGGCCGGTGGCAGGATGCCTTCAAAGCGCTCACCGGTTTCCGGCAGCTCAGCCGACAGCAGTGGCCGACCGCGATGCACTTCCGCGCCGACATGGGCGGCCACCAGCCGAATGATGCGTTCACCGTCCTCGGCCGACAGTTCCGCCCCCAGCGGCGAACGGCCGGAGGACAGGCGATCCACCCACAGCGTCCGGTCGGGATTGAGCATGATCTCCACCACGTCCGGGTCGGCCAGAGCAGCGGCGATCAACGGGCCCATCGCCGTGCGTAGCATCTGAATACGGCGATCCTGTGACGCCGTGGACGCGGAATTCGAGGTGGCGCTCATGACAGGGGCTCCCCCGTGTGTGCCCCTGACTCATGCGGCACCGCCGCGTCATCCATACGCACGGGGTCGGGGTGCAACTCCTCCACTACATCGCGCACCAGGCTGCGACCACGCAGCAGGTGGCGGCCAAGCTGTTCAACGAATTGCTCGAAGCGCACCTTGCCCTGAGCGCGGGCGGCGTCCTGATGCGCTTCGGGCACCGGCGTGCTCACCGTCAGGAAGTAGCGCACGAACAACGCCAGCGTCTCGATTTCGATGTTCTGGTCACGCTCCAGCTTCTCGAACTGGCGAGACAGGCGATCCAGCCGCTTGGCGATGGCGGCCTCGCGCCGGTCGGCCGCGTCCGGTGATAACCAGGACGCCAGGGCTGCCGCAACGATGCTGGACTTCGAGACCCCTTTCTTGGCGGCTAACTCATCCAGACGCTTGGCGTGCTCGGGCTGGATAAAGAGGTTCAAGCGGTATCGGCTCATAGCGGAATTCCGTCATCAGGGTCAAGGGATGCCTGCCGCGCCACGCGTTGCATGGCCGGATCTAACTGGCTTGGAAGAGGCAGCGGCGAATCGTCGTCGAGTAATGCCAGGTCACTGGCTGGGTGTTCCGGCGCAGGGCTGAAGGCAACGGTCTCGGATAGTTCGGGTTGGCGGCGCGGGCCACCGTCGTCCGTGTCGTCCAGGCCATCAGCAGAAGTCGTAGTCGATGCCGCGGGTTCAGTCGGTACGATCAACTCGCTCCAGTCGTCGGGGCGAGCCGGGGGGGCATCCACGTAATGCCCCGCCATGAGTACAGGCGCCGGCAACACGCGTTGCTGGAAGTTGGCATCCAGGTAGTAGCGCAGCTTTTTGGCCTTGATCGGCGCCACGCTGGAGACCATCACCACCGCTTCGTCGGGTGGAAGCTGCATCACTTCGCCGGGTGTTAGCAGCGGTCGCGCCGTTTCCTGACGCGACACCATCAGATGGCCCAGCCACGGCGCGAGCCGGTGGCCGGCGTAGTTGCGCTGGGCGCGCAGCTCGGTGGCGGTCCCCAGCGTCTCGGAAATACGCTTGGCCGTGCGTTCATCGTTGGTAGCGAACGTCACCCGTACATGGCAGTTGTCCAGAATCGAATGGTTCTGCCCGTAGGCTTTGTCGATCTGGTTGAGCGACTGTGCAATGAGGAAACTGCGGATGCCGTAGCCCGCCATGAAGGCCAGGGCGGTCTCGAAGAAATCGAGGCGACCCAGTGCCGGGAATTCATCGAGCATCAGCAGCAGCTTGTGGCGGCGTTCAATGCCATCGGAGCCATCAAGTGATTCAGTGAGCCGCCGTCCAATCTGGTTGAGGATCAATCGAATTAACGGCTTGGTGCGGTTGATATCCGACGGCGGCACCACCAGATACAGCGAGACAGGATGCTCAGCGGCGATCAGATCGGCGATGCGCCAGTCACAGCGCGACGTGACCTTAGCCACCGTGGGGTCGCGGTACAGCCCCAGGAATGACATGGCGGTGGAGAGCACACCCGAACGTTCGTTGACGGCTTTGTTAAGCACTTCGCGTGCAGCGGAAGCGACTACCGGGTGCGGTGCATCGCCCAGATGCTTCGTCGTCATCATCCGGTGCAGGGTCAGCTCGAACGGGCAATTGGGATCAGAGAGGACGTTGGCGACACCACACAGGGTCTTGTCCTCGCCTGCGTAGAGCACATGTAGGATCGCGCCAACCAGAAGCGCATGACTGGTCTTCTCCCAATGATTACGCCGTTCGAGCGCGCCCTCGGGATCGACCAGAATGTCGGCGATGTTCTGCACATCGCGCACCTCATGGGCGCCTCGCCGCACTTCCAGCAGCGGGTTGTAACCGGCCGAGTCGGCATCGGTGGGGTTGAACAGCAGGCAGTGCGAGAAGCGTGAACGCCAGCCGGCGGTGAGCTGCCAGTTCTCACCCTTGATGTCGTGGATGACCACCGACGCGGGCCAGCTCAACAAGGTGGGCACCACCAGCCCCACCCCCTTGCCCGATCGCGTTGGCGCGAAGGTCAGGACATGTTCCGGACCTTCATGGCGCAAATATTGGGCATCGTGCAAACCCAGGAACACACCGCCCGGCTGGGAAAGTCCAGCCTTACGGATGTCAGTGTCGTTGGCCCAGCGTGCCGAACCGTAGGTGGTGACCCGCCTGGATTGCCGGGAACGCCATACCGACATGGCGATAGCGACAATGACAGCGACTAGGCCACCGCCGCCGGCAATCGCGCCGCCGGTGTCGAAGACCTCCGGTGCGTAGGCGCCGAAGAAAAACCACCACTCGAACAGTTTCCAGGGAAGATAGATTGGTGTGCCGAAGAAATCGAACCAGGGCAAACCGAGGCGTGGTTGATAGCCCAGGGTGGCGGCGGTCCATTGGGTGGCCGCCCACACACCGGCGATCACGATGCCGAAAACGGCGGTGATCTGTCCGAACAATATGCCCTGAGTTTGCATTTACCGGCCTCCGATATGTTCGCACTAATTCCTCGCTCAATCGCGACATAAGAACGTGCCGCATAACGCGAGGATCAGTGCCAAACCGGTGCCGATCAAAGACTATTATCGAAAGATAAGTGATGCAAAAAGCATCGTTTCATGCAGGAGAATGTGTCGTGGAAATGCGGCAAGCATGGGCGTGCTGCGACGTGTCAGCAAAGAATGGAGAAATTTCTTTTTGAATGGCGAACAATCAGAATGTCGGCGAGTCTTCCGGCGGCGTATAGGGGGTATCCCCATCGCCGTAGAATCGTTTGCGCGTGGCTTCGGCTACCCGGTTACACAACACGTCGCTCATCGTTGGCCGTTCGGTCTTGCACTGCTGACGCAGCGCCTTCAGGCGATCAGGATCGGCAGCCAACTCGTCTACGCTGGGTACATTAGCAGCGTCAATTGCCTCCTGATTAGGTGGCTCCGAGGAATTGCAGGCAGTCAGCATTGCTATCAGCAATACCGGGACAGCTCGCTTCATGGCTCAACCTCCTCTTCGGGATCGGGGTCAGGTGGACGAACAGGTCTTATGGCGTCGGGAGATTCGATGGCATGCACCCGCTCGACGAAGCGGGATAGAACCTCGGACGTCTCCGATTCTCGGTGCAGCAAATATGTCGTCAACAGCGGCGAACGCCCCGACAGCGGGCGAGCTACCACACCAGACTCGCGACTGGCACTGATGTGTGCTGCGCCCGCCAGCCCCAAGGCAAACCCGGCCGACACCAGCGCCATCATCAGATCGTAGGATGCCACTCGCTCGGCAATCATCGGCTCTTGTTCCACCCGCCGCAGCAACCGGTCAATCTGGCGTGCATGGCCCTCACAAGCCTGCGGGTCGCACAGCACCAAGGGGTAATGAAGCACTTCCTCCAGTGGAATGCGCTTGTGGGTCAATAAGGGGTGCCGAGTTGGCACGGCGACCATGATCGGATCGGTCCAGACCGCCTCGACCGTGATGCCGTCACCCACTTCTTCGGATTGGGCGAACCCCACGTCATACAGGTCATCGTGCAGCCCCTTAAGCTGCTGCGATAAAGGCACCTCAAACAAACGGATCTCGATTTCGGGCTCCTCCTGCCGGCACAGTGCCAGCAAGGCCGGCAGGCGCGACGGTGTGATACCGTCGGACAACGCGATGCGCAACTGACCGTGAAAGCCATTGACCGCGGCCTTCACGCTATCGCGCGCCTGTTCCAAGGTGGTGAAGATACGCGGCACATGCTCAAGAAAGAGCTTGCCCGCCCGTGTCAGTCGCGTACTGCGGCTGGTACGGACGAACAACTGTTCGCCAAGATCTTCCTCCAGTTCCTTGATGGCACGCGACAGCGGTGATTGCTCAATATGCAGACGCTCAGCCGCGCGAGCAAAGTGCAATTCTTCTGCGACAGCCAGAAAACAACGGAGATGGCGTAGCTCCATTCCTCCACCTTTTACGGAACTTATTTCCCTTATTTTGATAAGAAACCCTGGCCTGCCACTCTCTTTTCAAAACTTTGATTCGCGGAAACATCCATTTCCGTAGAGTTCTTAACCCAGGTTCTCCTCAGATAACGCGCGGGCTACTGACGGTAGTAGCTTCATGTCATCATAGTAGCTTCGAAGGCGCTCCGTCTGCTCAAGGCCGATTCTTTCAGACGCCATAAGCACCCAGAAAAGGTAACAATCGGCGATCGTAATATCCTCACCAACAAGATGTTTTTTGTCGCCCATCTTCTCATCCAAAAGAGAGAAGGCTTTCGTGAGCTTTTTGCGAGCCCGCTCCTTCTCCATCTCTGGAAAATTCATAAAAAATGGCGCGTAACTTCCATGAATTTCAGACGCCATGAAGGCAGTCGCTTCCAAGGACCGCCATCTTGCGATGCCCTTTTTGGGAAGAAGCTTTCCACTTTTTTCGGCGATGTAGTTAAGGATAACCGGGTTCTCCGTGAGCACTTCTCCATCATCAAGTTCGAGTGCTGGCACGTAGCCCTTAGGGTTGATCGACAGAAAGTCACGACGGTCTTCGGTCTTTTTCTCATGGGTGATACTAATGAGCGTGTAGGGAAGTCCTGACTCGACCAACGCGATGTGATCGGCGAGGCTGCAAGCTCCCGGATAGTAGTAGAGAATCATAGTAGTCTCCGTATGATAGACTTCCCCGCACCGATTCCTTACATGGAGGAAGTCTCGTTTGTTGGAAGTCACAACGTATGTAATCTAAAATATTTCGTCAAAGCATATATTTAGGAGCAGGTCAAATGAATATGAGTGCCCCAAATGCCCAAAACGAATGCAGAGGCGTAAAAGAAATTCTCAGCCTGGTCGGCGAGAAGTGGACAATTCAAGTTGTAGTCGCTCTGCGACTCGGCCCACGGCGCTTCAACGAGATCGCACGGCAAGTGAGTGGTATCTCACAACAGATGTTGACGAGGACACTCAAGACCTTAGAGCGTGACGGGATAGTGGAGCGAACGGTCCATACAAGTACACCACCGCGGGTCGAATACTCCCTGACGCCACTCGGGCATTCCTTAGCGGAAAACGTACGACGATTGGCTGAGTGGGCGACGGCGCAACAAGAGATAATTGATGGGAACCGTCTTCAATACGACACCGCGGGCGGCCATAAAAATGTGTAGCCAACACGAACCTCCGACCGCTATGCGGTCAGTACTTCAACCGAGCCTCAGATGGTGCGACCGAGCGATCTCCCAAGATACCCCACCGCCGCGCACCGTTGCGGCGAGTTGCTGACCCAGCCGCTTTTCGATCACTCGCTGCCACGGCACTAGGCTAAACCCCATTCCATCATCGAGCATCGCGTAGCGCCCACTAGCGAGCATAACGCTACGCCGGTAGATGCCGGCTACGCTCTGCCCATCGGCCACTGGCCGATGCTCCAGGCCGGTTTCGACAGCAATGTCCTTCGCGGCCTGCGTCAGTTCCCGGTTGCGCAGCGTTCCCAACAGGTTCCGGGCGAGGATCACGCGCTGCCCGCGCCGCTCGGCCAGACCCTGTTCGGCCAGGAAGTCGGCGCGTTCCCGCATGGCTTGCTTTGCTTCGTTGCCAAATCCCAGGTCAACCAAGCTTTTACCGCCACGAATCAATTGCTGATCCAACCAGGTGGCCCCGATGACGCGAGCCTGCCGCTCAATGGGCAGATGTGATTTCAGCTCCACCGTCACGCCGCCCAAACGCAGTGCATCGTACTGGCGGCCACGCTCCGGTAGATCGTTAGGTATCTTCCAGAGCCCTTCCGCTACACGCTCCACGACGCCAGCCCGTCGCAGCGCTTCCAGCCGACGAACATGGGCCGCGACAGCTTCCTGTGGGTCGCGGCCTGGTACGTCCTGCCCCTGCGCGACAGCCAAGTGATGATCGGTGCGGTACAGGCCATCGCTCGCCAGCGAGGTGATGGTGCGATCGGCCGCACGTATCTCCGCGGAACCTCGCACTTCTACCACTGCCCCTATCGGATAATTCACCAACTCGTCTTGAGCATTCAGCGCAACGTAGTGCGCCCTGCCATCGGTGCCGTCGATGACCAGATAACCCCGGTCGTGCAGTTCATCGGCCAGCCCCTTGCCAGCCACCCGGCCGATGACGGTGCGGCCACTGCCATTGTCATTCTGTCCCGGCTCGAAGACCGCCAGTTCGCGCTGCTGACCACGCATGGCCCGTTGCAGGGTGCGGATGATATCGCCACGCTCGCCTAGGGCGCGTAATGTTGTCTCGGCATCGGCGTGGATGCCCCAGGTACCGGGTTGTACCTCGTCCGCCAGGCCCAGGCGCTGCAAGTGTTGCAAACGGCCAATGAGTAGTTGCCTCTGGCGTTTTCGTTTTGGATCGTTAAAGCGTTCGGTCTGCACCCGGTGCTCTCTGTCAGCCTCACGTTGCAGCGTGCGATCCAGACTCGTCCACCGCTCCTGTTCCACCTCACGCCGCAAGGTCTGTTGGATCTCCAGTTCAGTGCGCCGTCCCAGCCATTCCGTCGCCAGTTCGGCAGCGCGATGGCGGACGCCATGGGCGATGTAGTCACCGGCGATGATGAGGTCTTTGCCAGTGTCGTCACGCCCACGCACCACCAGGTGAGTGTGTGGGTTGTCGGTATTCCAGTGATCCACCGCCACCCAATCCAGCCGCGTGCCCAGATCGGCTTCCATACGGTTCATCAGATGACGCGTGTAGGTGCGCAGATCGTCCAACTCGCCCCCGTCCTCGGGCGAGAGGATGAAGCGGAAATGATGCCGGTCGTCCTGACAGCGTTCCTTGAAGGCATCCAGATCGGCCTCGTCGATCTGCGGCCCGTAGGCCCGGCCTGGCTCACCATCACGTCCCGCGCCGTCGCGTTCGATGTAGCGCAGGTGTTTCGCCAGAGACTGCGGGCTGGCCCGGCGCTGATTGACCAGTAGGGTTTTGATGGTGACGCGGCGAGAGAACGACGTCAGTGCCGTGCCTGTGAAGCGCGCCGCGGTATGGCCTCGCCCCAGACGTGGGCCGGGGCGCTGGCCGGTGGTGCCCGCCGATGTCTGCCGACGTGCCGAGGATTTGCCGCCACTGGCTTTACCCGTCTGTTTGAGCACTCTGGAAACAAAGCCCTGCCCTTTGCCTCGGTGCTTCGGGGCGCTGGGGCGGAGTCGGAAATCATCATCGCGGCGGTCGCTCATGGCCAAGTCCCCAACAAACTGTGGCGTGCTCTATCGTGTGAAGCACGCGGGCCAATCAACGCTGGTGCGGGTTTCGCGCTCCACACGGCACGGCGGCGACGCCGCATCGTGCCGCACCACCCCCACGTGCAGACTGACTTTGCGGGTGGCCAGGTGCCGCCCCCTTTTGTCTTGCCTTCCGCCTTTGCCCTTCGCTGACGCTCAGAGCGTCGGCGGCCCGGCGGCGCTGTGCTGCTGGCAGGCAGCCCGCCGGCGAACACGCCAATGGCCGCAGGCCGGGCGCGTTCGAGGCAAGACGCCTGCACATGGGATGGCAGTGCGAAGTGCAGCGCCCGATACACAGGATTGGCGCTCGCTCTGCACACGCGACGACACCTTGAAGGCCATCGAATCAACATGCCTGATGGCACAATGGAACGCAGAGAATCGGTGGCCATCACGGGCGAGCCTCCAGCCAAACCGGGCGTGCGACGCCGATCACGGCGGATGCGCGTACTGGGCCGAAGTAGCGGCTGTCGAACGACGCCGGATTGGTCATGCTCAACAGGAACAGTTCGCCCGGTTCAAGGCGACGACATTGCTGCCAGGATGACAGCGGACGGCCCACACGGTCAGCAGGCAGAGCGGTGGCCACCGACACACCGTCGATGCGCACCTGATCGGCGACAATGCAGATGTGTTGCGGCGCGATCGCGCCCACACGTTTGAGCAATGGGATGTGGGCCGGCAGATAGCCGCGCTGCGCTGCCAGCGCAGCGGCCCTGGCCGGTGGTGGAACCAGCACGATGCTGTCCACGAACAATGGGTATGGTAGCGAGTCGACGCGATGGTCTAGCAGATCGATGCGATACCAGCCCACCGCCACGCTGTCGGACGGGTTGTAGATCAGGCGCGGCAGCGGCTGCACGAAAGACGCCCAGGCCAGCGCAGCGAGGCCGCAGACGGACAGGGCCGCCAGCACGAGACGAGCGCGCAGGAGCGAACGAGGATGCGGTGGGATGTCAGCCGCGTCGGTCGTGGCGGATTGGTGCGTCATGGCAGCGTCCTCCCGGCCTGCCAGGCGGCGTGTCGCTCGGCGGTGTATTCGGGCAGCGGCAAACGCACGGCAAGTCGGTTGGCAAGCGTGCGCCAATACGCGCGCGAGGCGGCGACAGGTGTGATGCCCAGCGCCTCGATAGCGTCGATGCGCTCCAGCACGGCGCGGACTTGGTTGTCGCCTTCGGCGTGCAGCAGCAGGCGCGCGCCCGGCTGCACGCCGGGGATGCGCTGCATGGCGTCCAATGGCGTGCAGGCTTGCATCACCATGAGCTGCCAACAAATCGTGCCGTAGTCGTTGGCCTGCCAGCGGATGCGACAGAGCACGTCGTTCGGCAGGAACACCGCGACACGACGCCAGCGGTCAAGCCGGAGGGTGCGCACGGGTTCGCCGAAGCGCAGGTAGAGTTTGAAGCGTGATTCGAGATAGACCAGCGAGACGCGCGTCAGCGGCGCGCTGTCGGTCTGACCGGGTAGCGTGGCGAGTGCCGGTGACGATGCCGCTGGCAGCGCCGAAGACTGTATATTCATGGTGAGTTCTCCGGGAACTCGCGTTCCAGCAAGGCACGCAGCAGTTCGGCCACGGTCACGCCCTGCGTGAAGGCCGAGACCTTGATGCGCGCCCGCATGGCGGGTGTGATGTCGAGGGTCAATCGGGCGGTGTAGAGGTCGCCCTTGTTGAGTGCGTCAGCATCGCCCTGGCGAATCCATGCCTCGGCATGTGGATTGGCGGGCGGACGCGTACCGATGCCAATGCGCTTGCTGCGTGCCTTGCTCATAACGGCCACCGCAACAGTTCATCCACCAGCGCCGTGATTTCACGGGCAGCGAGGCTGTCTGGTGCTATTTCCCGTGCCAGGCGACCAGCGGCCACGCTGTCGGCGAAGACGATGCGCTGGCGTACCTCGGCGCGCAATGCAGGCAGCGGTTGTTCCACGAGGGCCTGTCGGGCTTCACGCCCGATCACGGTGGTACTGACACGTCGGTTGATGGCGAACGCCGCCATGAGCTGCGGGCGGAACACCTGGGCCTCGCGAATCAGCGCCACCATCTCGGCACTGGCCCACAGATCGTAGGGACTGGGTTGTACCGGTATCAGCACACGTTCAGCCGCCAACAGTGCGGAGCGCGCCAGAGCGGCGATCCTAGGTGGACCGTCGATGATGACGTGATCGGCCCTCCGGGCGAGTTCTGGGGCCTCCTGGTGCAGGGTTTCGCGGGCGAGCCCGACGGCACTGAACAGCCGGGGCAAGCCTTGTTGGCTTCGGCGCTGCGTCCAGTCCAGCGACGAGCCCTGCGGGTCGGCATCCAGCAAGATGACGTTCTGACCACGCAGTGCGAGTTCGCCGGCAATGTGAGTGGCCAGCGTGGTCTTGCCCACGCCGCCTTTTTGATTGAGCAACGCGACAATCATGGCATCACCCTCCCTGTCGGAAAGCGACCCCATGAGCGGCCTGGAAAACGCATTGACTGTTGCGGACTGGCGGTTATCCACCGCCGTAATAGCTGTTTATTATTATTGGTTAGATCAGATTTTAAGTTAGATATTAAGTTAAGAGCCGGAAAAAACCTTTCTGTTCTTGGGCTTACCTGCGATTTGCGCGCCTGATAGCACGATACCGGTGCGCCTGATAGCACGAGTCTCAGCGCGCCCGATAGCACGAGCCCATTCACAGCATGTTCTGCCACTATCCTCTGACTTATCCCCGTGCCGTTTGCGGCACGGGCCGAAAGAAAAGCATCTCCGGTTCGCCGGGCCAACGTGCGATGGACAACTCGTAACCGGGCAGTGACTGCTTCGCCACCAGCCTGCGCAGATCGCGGGCAAAATCGCGCGGCTGCGCCAGACTGCCGGACTTGCGGTACAGGTAAGGAATATCGAACTGCCAACCGTTTGCCTGCCGACCGCCATGCTTGCGCACCAGCCGGTACAGCCAGCGCTCGATGCCGCCGGTGAGCCTGAAATACGTCGGGTCTATAGTGAGCACCAGGGCAGCATCCACGACACCCGCGTAGAACCAGTCCGGCAGGATCAGCTCGATGCCCAGAGGCTTGCCGTTGGCATCGGCCAGTTCTTTCCACTCGTTGATCCAGGAAAATCGGTGCAGACGCCGCCCGGTGCTCTCGCGGATGGAGGTGGCCACCGTGGTCGATTGCAGCCGGTCGAGCGCGGCCTTGAGGCGCTGGTAGTCGCGCAATGAGGTACCGCGCCGGATAAAACGCAGGATCTCGTAGGGCGTGGCCTGCATCCGACGTGACGGCTGGATGCCCGCATCGCGGGCTTCCACGATCTGGCTGGCGGCCCAGATCAGAATGTCGGCGTCCCAAATGGTGGCGATGCCGTGTTCCTGGGTGCCTTCGACGCGCAGGGTGATATTGCCACTGCGAAAGTCGATCGGCGCGATACGACGCGACTTGGCCAATGAGAAGAACGGATAAGCCATCAGGTCCTGGGCATCGCGCGGCGCCATGTCCTCGCCCGGCAGTGCGCGGAACAGATCGAGCTGTTCCCGCTGCGCTGGCTGCTGCCAGGACGGCGGCGATGGGCTGGGCATGACGGTGGCCACCGGCGCGCCGTCGATCAACGGCCATCACGGTAGTCACCCGCGTGGCGTTCGGCGTATTCGGGATCGGACGTGGCCTCATAACTGCGCGCGTCGGCCCAGGCATCGAGATCAGCCACGGCGTACATGACGCGGCGGCCGAACTTGCGAAACTTGGGGCCACCGCCAATCACGCGCTGCTTTTCCAGTGTGCGCGGTGACAAGCGCAGATATTCGGCGGCTTCATCGTTGGTCAGGTAGCGTTGGGGCTGCGCGGGCGTATCAGTTGCGGCGGCAGCGGGCCGCGAGGGAGCAGGTCGCATGGTGGGCACCTCCATCGGTTGCAAACGTCCGGCCACACCACGTGACCGGATGGAGGCAGTCTCAGATAAGGCAGGACGTTTGCTCAGGGACGTTTTACAGACACCGCCGCGCGTCCCTCCTGCTCAACAGGTGGAAGCTGTGCCAGGTGGCGATAACCGCCCTGCATCAGCCTATTACCCCGGCGCACCAGACGACGCACACGTGCACGCAAGGCGCTGTCGGCGTGCCAGCCGGCCGCGACTGCATCAGCACCGAACAGCCCTTCGGCCACCTCGCGCAAGGACGCGCCCGCCAGAGTCGCGTCGAGCGCCTGCAAGGTATGCAATTCCAATAAGCTCGTGAGAGAGGGCCGTGGCCGGGTCACCACCACAAGGGGCATGCCGGTGGCAGTGGCCAACTGCTTCAGGGAAGCCGACAGCGCCTGACAATGTGCCTGGGAGGCGTCGCTGGCCCGTACGGCATACACGTAGGCCATGCCATCGGCCAGGTCTGGCGCCAACGCGAAGCGCAGACAGCCACCCGCCCAGCGGCTGACCAACAACAAACGCCGGCCATCGTGGATCAAGTGCTTGCGGCCAGGAAGCTGCCACAGCGCAAAGGCTGCCGCATCGGACGGCGGATCGGCATCTGGGTGGAGTTGCAGCACGGCATCATGGTCGGGAAACCACGCGGGGTGTGCGTCGCGCGCATCCAGGGTCGGGTTTTCCAGCAGGCGCAGCCCCCAGCGTTGTGCCGTGTCCAATCGGTGGCGACGACGCCAGTCCTGGCGGTAATCTGGGTGGCGGCGCAGGTACTCCCAGGCCAGCGCCGGGCCATCCAGGTGCAGAACGTAGAGATAGGCCGCCGTCGGATACCAGGACGGGGCGCTAAGATCAGCCATGGCACAACCTCCCTCGGCTTGAGGTACGTCGCCACGGCAGACAGGCGCGCTATGGAGCGATCATCGAAACGTCATGAGGGAAACGATACACTGTCAGCGTCAAGATCGATTGGCTCCGGTGCGTTGCGGGTTTCGTCCGAATGCGACGACGGCTCGCCCCAAAATGGCGTGCCGTATTGGCCAGCCTGCCAAAAGCCGCGCCTGGCATCATGACTGTTTGGATCAGCTATGCACTGCGTCGGTGCAAGGTCGCCCATCCAGACCGGCACGGTCTGGGGTCAGACCCAAAAAGACACGGCGGGCCGCCACTGACATGGTGATTCAGTCGGTGATTGAACCGTTTTCCTCGGCCAACCGTAGATAGTCCGACAGCCGTCGCATCGGCTGGAAGTAGCGATCACGCATCACGGGTTGTCCCTGTGGCCCGACGATGGACGCCAGATCGGACAATTTCACCGTTCCCAGCTCAGGCATGCCGATTCCTAGGTCGATCAGGCCTTGGGCGGTATCGCCATCGGCAGGGTCGAGCGAGGCCAAGAGCCAGGTAGCGTGCGCATCCGAGGTGAATAGGCGCACGATGGGCATCGGGTCGGCGTCCTGATCGTTGCCCAGCAGTTGCGCGCGCTCCGCGTCGGTGATGAGTGCTCTCATGACTGCCTATCCGCCACGAAGACACCGAATCGCTGAACCGCATCCCCGCTTGTGTGCAAACACATCGAAGCGCAACGCCACGAATCCACGGAAACGTAGAAGCGTGAAAACGTATTGGTATAAGTCAGGAAAGGCACGGATACGGTTCTCCGGATGACACACAATCCACAAAAGCAGATTTCCGTAAAGACACGAAAATACAGAGCAACACCAAATGAACACTATAGATTGTAGCCCTATAGGGCGCAATAGGCTGTCATCTTGGTTTTTGAGGGGAAACCATTGGTGGCAGAACAGTACTCATTGGCCAAGGCATTGAAGGCAGTCAGAAAGGCGCGTGGCTTAAGCCAGGAAGCCTTCTCCAACGTGTCCAGCCGTACCTACCTGAGTAGCCTGGAGCGCGACCTAAAAAGCCCAACCCTCAGCAAGCTGGCCGAGCTGTGCGAGGTGATGGACATACACCCGCTCACGCTGCTGATGCTGGCCTATGCCGGCGACAGTGAGACACAGGCCGACCAGCTTTGGGCGCAGGTTCAGAAAGAATTACAAGAAATTATCAAACAACGCGATAGCTGATTATCGGCAGTGCCTACCCACTCACAATAAAACCAGAGGCCCGCTAAGATTGAATAACATTGTGGCGAAACAAGGAGTAGAGGCGCTGCCAACTGCTGCGAAGCTAATGGCGTTCTACCTAAGTCGTGACCGTGTCCTGGGGCTGCTGAACCCTCAACACCTGCCCGCGCACGTAGTGGCGGCGCTTCAGGGGCACGACGTTCAGATGTCTGCCGCAATCCTTTCGAATGCTGTCGGTTCATACCTGTTGCAAACGATCGCTGCAGGCAGGATAAAGACACTGCCACAATTGGCCTTCGAAGGCGAACTGAAAGAAGGCACTCCGTTCATCTATAACGGTCATTTCACAGGCAAGGGCTTCGCGGCAACTAACAAGACCCCTGCTTTGAATCTCACAGAAAGGCTCGACGAACCATTTGCCGGCAAGAAGCTCGTCTTCGAGTTTTCCAAGAACGGGCTGGTGAATGACACTGCATACACCCGCATGTCTGGCTCGACGCGCCTGTTCGCATTTGGCTACATCACGGGTATCGACGACACCACCATCCGTGCCGTGCCTTACGTTATAGGGGATTTGGTCGCGAGCAGCCATGCGATGACTTCACCTTTCGTGCCGACACTCGAACTGCGCCCGGAAGACATCGAGCAGTTTGTAGGAATGGACGAGACTTGGTTTCCCTCCCAGGCCGAGTTCAAGCGCATGGCCATGGTCTCGGAACAGGCCGTTAAAGAGCTGATCTGTTGCCTATTGGGCGAGTATTCAGTGCCCAGCGATTGGGGTGGAGAGGAAAGCGATGTGTTGTCGGCCAACTTGCTTGTTGCCGGCCATCGTCACACTGGGGCGTTCTTGCTGAAAGGGCCAGCACGGTTTCACCCTATGAAGCCAACCGATCTTGGAAAAAATGGCGACCAACTCTATCGCCTCTTCAACATTCCTGCCCAGATCTACGTCGTGCAGCATTGCCATACCATTGGCGCCGCCGTCCGCAAACAGGCAGAGGCGTTTGCGCTTGCACGCAGTTTTGTCTCCCCCTGCCGGATCGTTTTCATGGATGGCTTCACGACAGCGCGCCTGCTGCGAGCCCATGGCCTTTGGCCGGCGACAGCGCCAATTTCGAGAAGAGGCAAGCCAGCATGACAGTACGGTCACCCCATCGCGACGCCCTGCGAATTCTATTCGTCTTGAGGGCAGGAGGTAATCCCGTCGAACCACCAACGGCTGAGCATGCACTCATCTTCAAAGGCGAAGCACGCCTACAAGCATTCGACTTCTGGATGCGAAATCCAGACTATCTTGCGGCTGAGTTGCTTGATTTGTTCACAGAAACGAAGGACAAGAGTTACTACGAAGCAGCGCAAGCGATCTTGGACGACGAGGAACCAGACCTTCGCCGCGTTCCGATGACCCGGTACTTTTTTGGCGCCTATGAACGCTTGGATGATGCCTTGTCGCTACTGAGGTCCCGCGATCTCGTTCGCATCACTGGTATCAAAGGAGCAAACAACAAGGTTTTGGAGACAGACTTCGTTCTCACTAAGACCGGCTATGAGACATGCTCGACCGCAGTATCGCAAGAACCAATCCTTCAATGGTACGCGGATAGGGCCAAGTTGGTAGCGAAGGTTGCCGGGACCATGGGCGGGACAGCTTTGAAGCAAAAACAGTATCAGCGCGCGAGTTATGCGGAGACCAAGTTGGGAGGGGTCATTCCTGCCATCACCGAAGATGTGCGACTTCGCCTCACGCAGCTGCAATCCGACTAGCGGGGAGGAAAGATGGCGAAACCCAAGGAAGAATGGCTACAAGCGATAGCCACGAGGGCAAAGGTGGAAACTTCCGAGGTTGAAGGAGTCCTTTCCGCCCACCAAATTCAACCATCACCTGTACTCGCCCAGCCTCGCAGGCTTGTTCTGCGAGAGATCGAGTTTTCTGGCGAGAAGGACGGCGTTGCGAACGCTGGCACTTTCGCGTTTTCATGGAAGACCCTTGATCACGGCCTGTGGGCCATGCTCTCTGAGCACAACTTGCGGGGCAAATCAACCATCATCGAGATCGTTCGATGGATGATAAGAGGAAGACCGTCAAGCAACCTGCAAGACGATGTGCGGCGATGGGTTCATGCCGTGCGACTGAGTTTCCTCCTTGACTCAGACGAATACGAGATCGTTGCCAAGACTCAGGGCGAGCCTATCGGCAGCCTGTGCCGTATTCGTGCACCCAGCACTGCCGAAGGCGAACCAGAGAGAACCGTTCTTGCCAGCTTCGCCACCGATGGCGAGTTCGAAGCGGTCATGGCGGATTTTTTCATGCACACGTTCGCTATGGATCCAATATCGAGTTGGAGAAAAGGCGGAGAAAACGAGGGGCAGTCGGTAACACATAGTTGGGTAGCCTTCTCAGGAGCAATGTTCATCGGCACTAATTACGAGGTACTTCTTGGTGACATGCCCGTTGCTACTGGCCTCACATCACGACTGATGCAGATGTACCTAGGAGTTCCATGGGTTTCGACACTCGCTACTGCTAAAACCGCGTACCAGGGCGTCGAGCAAGCTGTTCAAGTTTCTACTCGAAAAGCAGAGCAAACACATGAGGCGACCAAGGAGCGCATTGCAAGTATTAGAGCCCAACTGGCAGAGAAGCGTGCTGAGCTAGCAAAGATCCCAAGCGATGAGGCAGTACGCAACGCCATTGATGCCGATGCAATCGAGCTGGCCGATGTTCGTCGCCAAGAGCGGGGCATGGCCGAACATACGGAACGTGCCGTCACCGCGCTTCGAGAACTAAGCACCGTCTATCAGGAAGATCGACGGGACCTCCAGACCCACATAGATGCCATGTCTGCGTCGGCAGTGTTTCGTCGCTTGGAGCCGAAGTGCTGCCCTCGCTGCGACCATACGATATCCAAGGCGAAGAAAGAGCTTGAGAGTTCTACTCACTCATGCTCTGTTTGCGGTGAGTCAATCACGAACTCCGAAGACGGTGAGGCAATCAAGGCTGAACTCCAGGAGCGTGTAGCAACATCCGAGGCTGTAGTAAAAAGCGCCTCGGCCAAGAAAGAGGAGGCGGAGAATGAACTGGCAGCCCTTCGCGAAAAGATTGATCTCCTACAAAATCGTCTTGAGTCAGCTTCTAAAGAGCTAGGTTCCGCAGTGCGGCGGCAGGAGGCTGCAACAGCCGTCGCGGTCCTGGAGGGTCGATTGGAGGAAGCCGAAGCCTCGATAAGCCCGGGTGTACAATCTGATGACCGAAGCGACGAGTTAAAAATTCTGTCTGCTGTCGTGACGGAAACAGAGTCTCGAGTTAAGGCCGTCCGGGATGGATTGCTCGAAGATGTTTCTGAGCGCTTGGTCGAGTACGCCAATGCCTTCGGAATGGAGAACTTGTCGAAAGCATCATTGAAGGGAAACGCGTCGCTCTCGTTGACCAAAGGTGGAGTACCCACAAGCTACGGCAAGGTAACGGAAGGCGAAAAGCTGCGCCTGAAGGTGGCGACCGTTCTTGCGATGATCGAAATTGCCGAAGCACGGGGAATCGGCCGGCATCCAGGATTGCTCATGATTGATTCGCCTGCTGCTCAAGAGGTGTCACCCGTTGACGTGGATCACCTTGTTGCTGGACTTCAGGCAGTTTTCACCAAGTTGCCGAATTTTCAGGTGTTTGTTGCTGGCATCTCATCTAAGGCGATAACCGATCACATACCAAAAGCGCATCGCCGTGAGGTTTCCGGGAACGCCTTCCTATGGTAACTGGCATGCATCCGATCGAAGCAGAGCTCATAGAGATCGTGAAAGACGGGCGAGACTGGCAGTTGGGAGATCTTGGAGGGATAGAGAAACTCGCACCGGCAGCACGATCGCTCGGCACTACACCCATGATGCCCGAGCTGCTTCACCCACTTGTGTTGGGGTGGAGGAATGCCAAGGCGGGTGATCGAGAAGTGCACAAGGGTGTCCTACACGATCTATTGGAGGTCGCGACAACAGACTTCATACTCCTTGAAGCGGTCGACATCCTCGAACATCATCGGCCGCTGCCAGACGACGGAGATGAGTGTTGTTTCATGCTCTTTCTGACAAAGGCATCAACAGGAGACCATTCGCTATCTGGATTAGCGCGCGGCGCAGCGCTGGATGGCGCGTTTCGCTGGGCCAGTGACAACAGACGCTGGCAGCTTCGCTTACTGGACTACTTCCTCGGTCTCGCTCCAAGCGACGATACAGAGTTCCTGCGACGGGCCGCCAAGATTGTCGGCGTCGCTTATTCCCACTGGCGTGACAAGGAACTGGTCGAAGTTCTGCACAAGCTCTCTCAACTCGAAGCGGTCCGACCTGAGGCCACTTTCGAGCTGGGGATGGCGGCTCTTTCTGAAGCCATGGATAGAGCGGACAGCAACGCGGCAGCCACCGCCTTCCGTGAGGCTAGAGACTGGTTTGGTGAGTCCGACGGAGCATCCGAGCGCCGTCCAGAAACTAGCTTGTACATCGATGGGCTTGACCTACTCCTGAGCTTCCACAGTGGTGCCGCAAGCACATCGTTCGGCACCGTGAGCACTTGCGTTCAGCAGCACGCGTTCGAGCTGCACGCCTGGTCCGGAGGCTCCGGCCCTCCATGGTTGGGGGCAAGACAGACTGAGGCGGCGTGTTGGAGCGCCTTGGCCAGTGCCATTGCAGGACTGGCAGGTTCACTTGACGAGCCGAGTTGGTGGGAGCCGGCAACTGTCATAGAGGAGGGACTCCTGTCTGTGTATAGCGCAGGTCGATCGATCTTGCGTCGAGATCAGCACGGTGGTGTCGAATCGATGGTCAGACCTCGAATACGCGCAAGCGTCGCCACGCAAGCTGGACAGGCGCATCAAGTGCGCATGTGGCTCCAACAAAACACGACCCACGAATGGGCCAAGGAAGCGCAAGATCTGATTGCTCAGGTTGATACTTTCGTTGAACAGTCAGGCAGCCCGAAAAACCCTCCTGAGGCGGCGAGCGAACGGACCTCGCTCGCCGCCATCATCGCAAGATCCAACATCCCAGAAGAAAAGAAGAATATCCTCTCCGGCGTAGTCGAGAACGCTGTGTCATTGCAACTTGCCAACCTGACAGGCTCCGAAGCCGATGTCATCGAACGCTGCTGTCAGGAGGCACAGGGGCACACCGACTATAGCGCGAATACGAATGGGGCACGTCTCTTCGATACCGTGCTTCTCTGGATGGTCCGTTTTATTTTTAATCGCCTGGAATTGACTAAGGGCGACGATCCAACTGGCGCCTACCTCTTCGAACGCGATGACGGCTCCCTTCCTCACGAGGACGAACTACAGCAGGACTTTTTTCGCTGGGTGGCAACGTATGCCGCAGGGAGCGATCTTGAACCGACAAACATTGCGAGTGGCAGAGCCGACATACGCCTGAAGTCCGGCCCCGAACGTCTCGTTGTCGAGGTGAAGCGCGAGGAAAAGGACTGCTCCTTCGATGCGCTCTTCAAATCGTATGCAGCACAAACGACGGACTACCAGAATATCAGTATTCGCTTGGGTGTGTTGTTGGTGCTCGACCTGGCGACATCCAACCGCGAAGGTACGCCGCATCTAACAAGCTTGTTTGAGATGCGCCACGTGCGCCGCTGCGACGAATCCCAGTCACGGCTGATTTTGATCGTCAAGGTTCCAGGCCGGCGAAAGAGGCCGAGTGACCTCACAAAGCTTGCCAAAACTAACCGACCCTAAGCGACGTGAATACAGTGATATGGTGAGGTGATAGCAAGACCGTCTTTCTACCTTCAACGAAGACAGGGACAGACAAGCACAACGTGCAGCCCCTCTGTGCGTGAGAGTTCGACACGACAAGGGGCATCGAAAAAAGGGGCCGAAGCCCCAGAATCAGATCAGGCCACGTTCGGCAAAGGACGTGGTGTCGCTACCGGCCACAATGACATGATCCAGCGTGCGCACATCCACCAGTGCCAGCGCTTCTGTGAGCCGCTTGGTGATGGCTTCATCGGCCCGACTCGGCTCGGGATTCCCACTGGGATGGTTGTGCGAGAAAATCGCCGCTGCCGCATTGAGCCGAAGGGCTTCCTTGACGACCTCGCGTGGATATACCGACGCACCGTCAATGGTGCCCCGGAACATCTCGGTGTAGTCGATCAGTCGATGTTGCGAATCGAGGAACAGCACTGCAAAGACTTCGTGCTCGAAGCCTGCCAGCTTGGCACACAGGTACTCCTTGACTAGTGCCGGAGAGGTGAAGGACATCCCCCGCTGTATTTTCTGGTCGATGACCTGGCGTGCGGCGTCAAGAATTTGGTCTGCGGACGCCGGCAGGTAGCGCCCCTGCGCGTCACGTACCAGCAGAGAGGAATCGAACGAGGAAAAGGACAGTTGCGTCATGATCGTGCTCCGGTTGCTCGGGCGGAATTGCCCGGAACCGTGGCCAGCACGGCGCAGCGCAAGCTGTCACAGGGTCATGGACGGCCATGGCCGCAAGCGTGCAAGCACGTGCAGCCCTTGACGGCGAGAACGCCGTGATACGGTGAAGGGAACAGCAAGACCGCCCATACCCCGCCCACTGCAAACACTTGCTCTCGGCAAGCGGAGCGCGCAGGCCCGCACGGGCCGGAGGCGTCAGGGATTAACGCCGGATGGCCGCGATTCGGCACGAAGCGCGGGGCGCAGCCCGCGAGCCCGACGGCGGCACGCCGAGACGCATTGGGCTTCAACATTCACTCAGAGAGGCCGGGACAGGGTGCTCCACACACGCTCAGGGCATAAAATTCACTGTGAGTAAATTTTTATTGACGAGAGACGCATTCTATGCTGTAATAGCGTTGGCTAGGCGAACCGCCTAGGTATTTGTTCTTTGAAGTGTTGCTCTTCCGTAAAAGCGAAAGGTCAGTGTGTATTGCCTGAAGCATTTCAGGCCGCTCCTTCATCCAGTGTTGGAGATTTTGAGGTGAGGCAGGCCGGCAGCAACCGGTCAGCCGCGAAGGTCCGCCCTCTCGCCGCCGTGTGTCCGCCATTAGCAACGTGCAATCAGCTAATCGGTAGCCGCAATCAGGTGGTCGAAGGGACGGGGCTTCATAGCCGCGAAGACTGGTGTTGGGCTTGCGCATCGAGTTGGCTCCTTTCGGCCTATCGCCTTGTTACGGGGCTTCGGCGTTGTGCCGAGTCACAAAGGAGCATTTCAATGCAATACCAAACTTTGAAGAACAGCATCGCAACGCTCCAAAAGCTGCGCGATGCACATTACAGCCAACTCGATGCTGGCGATCTGGCAGAACTTGATAACGTGTTGCAGCAGTTACGCAGCATGCTTGCGAGTTCGGAAGGGCGGGAGCTTGAACACGGTGAACTCGTGTTCCGGGCTCTGCGCATCGCCGACATCGTCATCCGAGCAGTGAGTAATCTCAGTGATTGGATGAAGTGATGAGAGTGAGCCAAGACGCAGCAAGCCCAACATTTATTTACTGGAGTAGCTCATGAATCTTGGACAAGCAATCAAGCTGTGCCGCACTCGGCGGGGAATCTCCCAGACTGAGCTTGCACTTGAGGCTGAGTGCTCTGTCTCTTACTTATCCATGTTGGAAAACAATAAGCGTGATCCAACGCTTTCCACCATGACAAAGATCGCACAGGCATTGCACGTACCCGTAGGTATTCTCTTTTTCCTGGGTGCGGAAGGTGGCGACCTAGACGGCATTGACAAGGCGCTGCAAGGGGAACTTGCGCGCACCGCATTGGAATTGCTCAATGAACCCACTAGCAATCAGCGTTCCCTTCTATAACCAACGCCGTATCGGCACACTGAATGCCCTACATTTGTCGTTGGGTCCTTCTGTCGATGAAATACTATCCCTTGCAGGACAGGCCGACAGGCTATATCGCATCGCAAACTCCATTCCCAAGCCGGACGGCAGCATTCGCATCACCTATGATGCCCTCCCGCCGCTGAAGAAAATCCACCGACGGATCAAAAGCCAGATCCTGAACCACGTGGCCTACCCAGCCTATTTGACGGGAAGCATCAAAGGCAGTGACTACAAAGTAAACGCCGCACTTCATGCTCATGCCAGAATTGTCATCAACGAAGACATCAGTGGTTTTTTCCCATCTACATCCGCAGAGCGTGTGTTCAATATTTGGCATGGGCTCTTTGGCTTCAGTCAGGACGTGTCGCAATGTCTGACTCAGCTCACCACCAGGCAAGGCGAGTTGCCGCAAGGTGCCATCACCAGCTCGTTCCTGGCGAATCTCGTCTTCTGGCAGGATGAAGCAGCACTACACGCTAAACTCGCGTCTCAAGGGCTTGTCTACTCCCGCTATGTCGATGACATTGCCGTATCGTCAAAAGTGTTCCTGACTAATCAGGAAAAGTCGGAGGTGGTGCGGCAAATATACGGCATGTTGCTAAAACACGGGTATCAGCCTAAGCGGACCAAGCACGAGATTTCTACGTCCGGCACCCGAATGGAAGTCACAAAGCTTTCCATCAACGCCAAACCCGGCCTGGGGAAAGTCGTATGCCGCAAGACTCGTGCTGCCGTACATGACATAGAACAGCGCATAGCGAATGGAGAGGTGCTTTCTTTTGAACGCGGCCCTTATGCCCAGGCAATGGGGAGGGTGCTACATCTGGAGCGGTTTCATCCAGGAAAAGCCGCCCCACTGAAGAAGCGATTGCTTGCGTTAAAGGAAGGAGCTAAGACCTAAATTAAGCAGTCACGCCCACATGACAACATGAAGTGCCACATGAAAAAGAGATTGGCACATTGTTCGCGATGTATTGTGGTTTTACGTGATTTTCGCGACAAGATGTGAAAAGGTTATGAAAGACAAAAAACAATGATGGACGGGGGGGGCGCATGTCGATATTGCAGGAAATATTGGACTGGACCAAGGGATTGCCCGCATGGCAAAGCGATGCTGTAGCACGCCTTCTAGCCAAGCAGACACTGACGATGGAAGATCAAGATGATCTGATTGCGTTACTCAAGGCAGCACACGACATCCCTGATCCCAAAAGCCGTAAACCCAAACCATTAACAGCCGACCAAATTCCAGCTCCAGTGGAAGTGGCGACCAACGTTGAGTTGCGTGCCATGAAGAATATGCGGCATGTCAACGCAATTGCTGAAAACCAATCTCTGCCTTTCGGAACTTCTGGGATCACCGTTATTTATGGCGATAATGGTTCAGGTAAGTCGGGATACTCGCGCGTGCTCAAACGTGCGTGCCGTGCGCGTGACCAGATGGAGGTAATTCATCCGAATGCTAATCTGCCTGCGGGTAACTCGGGGACACCAGAAGCCACCCTCGAGATTGCCATCGACGGAGTTGTGCAAGATGCACACTGGATGCACGGCAAGCCGGCTCCTGCTGCACTATCATCGTTTGCGATTTTCGATTCACGTTGTGCCCGCGCTTACCTTGATAGCGAAGATGATTTTTCTTATGTGCCCTACGGGCTTGATGTATTCGAAGGACTGGCGAAAGTCTGCAAGCAGCTAAAGACAGCGATAGACGCCGAGCATGCTCAATCTGCTGCCGATCTCACAGCGTTTGCACCCTTGCAAGGTGATACGCTTGTCGGCAAGCTGATCGCGTCGCTTTCCGCCAAAACGACCCAAGCCCAGATTGATGCACTCGCCACGGTAACACAGGCAGAACTTACCCAGCATGCATCGCTGGACAAGAGCTTGAAGGAGAACAATCCGAAGGAGAAAGCTACTCAATTGCGGCTACGTGCTCGCCGTGTGGAGGCCATAGCAACGAATGCTACCAACAAGGGCGCACTGGTAGATCAAGCCGTTATAGCAAAGCTGAAAGGTTTAGCCGATAGCTATCGCACAGCACAAGCTGCGGCGGCACTTGCGGCGCAGCAATTCAAAGAAGGCGAGAACTTGCTGCCAGGCACCGGCGGCGAGGCATGGCGAGAACTGTTCGATGCTGCTCGCAAATTCGCAGCAGAATCCCATCCTGACAAAGCATTTCCTGAACTAGGCACAGACTCACCTTGTCCACTTTGCCAGCAGCCTCTCACCGAAGGTGCCGACCGCTTACTGCGCTTTGAAGCTTTCATCCAGCAGGAAGCGGAGAAGACCTCACAAGCACGCCGTGTTGCACTGTACGCAGAGTACAAGCCATTCATAGAGCAAACCCTGACACTACACCTCGACGATGTGACACATGGAGAAATAGAGGCCTTGGACCCGCAACTCGCGGCTGATGCCAAGGCTTTTGAATCGCTCCTGACTGCTCGCCAGGAAGCTATCAAAACGGCGGTGATTTCGCACCAGTGGGATGACATCAATCAGGTTTTAGTCAATCCAGCGGCTCGGCTTCAGGCTCTGGCAGTCAAACTGAATGCCGAAGCTGAGACCCTGGAGAAAGCATCGGACGAGAAAGCCCGTGCCGCGCTGCAAAAGCAATTCATCGAACTGGATGCTCGAGTACGACTGAGCCAGATCAAGGACGCTGTTGTCACGGCTGTCAACCGACTTGCCCATCAGGCTAAGCTCGCGAAATGTCTGTCGGCGGTGAAGACTAATGCCATCTCATTGAAGGCATCGGAGCTGGCGGAAAAAGTAGTCTCCAAAGAACTGGCCGAGGCTCTGAACCGCGAGTTCAAGACACTCGGTGTTGGCACATTGCGAGTTTCGTTGCAAAGCCGTTCAGATCGGGGCAAGGCCCTACATAAACTCAAACTGGAACTGCCACAAAGCCGCAGTCCAGGCGACATCTTGAGCGAGGGCGAGCAACGGGCCGTTGCGATCGGCTCCTTTCTGGCTGAAGTTGGACTTAATGGGGGCAAGGGCGGCATCGTATTTGATGATCCCGTCTCATCACTCGACCACCGCCGACGTGAGCGTGTAGCGAAGCGTCTAGCTTCAGAAGCGGTACAGCGGCAAGTGATTGTGTTTACCCATGACATCTATTTTTTGTGCTTGCTTGCCGAGGAATCGAAGCTGGCTGGTGTTCCCATTGTCACTCAAAGCCTGATCCGGCGCGCCGAAGGTTTTGGGATTGCTGACCCGGATTTGCCGTTCGAGGGGAAAAATGCAAGTAAGCGAATCGGTGCTTTGAAGGCTCAACATCAAGTTATCGACAAACTCTATAGGGATGGCGAAGAACAAGAACACAGGAAGCAAACTGTTGATGCTTACTTCCGTTTGCGTATGGCATGGGAGCGCGCCGTCGAGGAGGTACTGCTGCGTGAAGTCATCCTGCGCTTCCGAAAAGGCGTCGAGACACAAAGGCTGGCCGGGGTGGTAGTCGAAGACAATGACTACGCTCAGGTGAATGCGGGCATGACGAAATGCTCCAACTATGCGCACGACAAAGCGCTTATGGGCGGTGTCGCCATCCCTGACCCAGACGAACTTCTTGCTGACATCAAGGCATTGGAAACTTGGCGTGTACAAATCGACAAGCGCAACACGGAGACGGCCAAGAAGCGCAAAGCGGGACCAGTTACCGAGCCTCCCGCGAAAGCGCCTTAAACCATTTTGTTGTTGATGGCTGAGGTTCCCGCTACAACGTCGTGGAACTGACTTTTTGAGTATGATCCAGCTTTCGATGGGTGGCCATGCCCGTGCCAAAATGCCGAACACATCCTGTTCAGACCTCGACGCAAAGCACTGGCGTGCCCGTTATCGTTGGCCAGTCTCAGGACGAATCGCGCCGCGAGACTCCAGTATGTGCCGCGTGCGCTCAAGCTCTTTTTGCAACAACTCGGCATCAGGTAGCACTGTCCGGTAGTTAGCCGCCATGACCTTGGTGGGCAAGCCCTCCAAGGCGTACTGTGCCAAGGCATGGCCTTTGTCAGCGCATAGGATCAGGCCCACAGGCGGGTTCTCATCGGAGAACGTCCAGTGTTCCTTTGCGTAATTGCAATACAGGTGCATCTGGCCCACATCGGCATGGTTCAGGCTGCCGAGCTTCAGGTCTATGATGACAAGGCAGCGCAACCGGCGATGGAAGAACAGCAAATCCACCCGATACCAAGTCTGGTCGATGCGCAACCGGCGCTGCCGCCCGACGAAGGTGAATCCCTCGCCGAGTTCGAGCAGAAAGTCTTCCAGCCGCTGGATTAAGGCGCTTTCAAGGTCGGACTCTGAATACTCGTCCTTGAGGTCCAGGAACTCCAACACATATGGATCCTTGATCGCGTCGTCGGGTGTAACGGCATCCTCCGGTTTCGGCACCGCGCCCTTGGTCAGCATCGCGACCTTGTCCTTGGACAGCGCAGTGCGTTCGTAGAACTGGCTGCTGATCTGCCGGTTGAGCTGGCGCACGCTCCAGCCGCCCCGCAGCGCCTCGGTTTCATAGAACTGACGGGCGTGGGAATCCTTGACCGACAGCAGGCGGACATAAGCCGACCACGGCAGGGTGAAGACCTGTGCCAGTTCGGAGAGATTGAAATTCCGAGACACTGTCTCGGATTTCTCGGCGGGCAGCCCGCTTCCCGATTTCCGAGACAGTGCCTCGGAAATCGAGAGCCGTGGATACGCGAGGAAAAACCGCCGCATGTTCTCTAGGTTGTCCACACTGAAGCCGCGCCCGAACCGGGCTGTCAGGTCGCCGGATAGCCGTGCAATCAACTGCTCGCCGTAACCGGCCCGCCGTTTACCTTTCTGTTCGGCTTCAACGATCCTGCGACCGATCTCCCAATAGCTCGCCGTCATCAACGCATTGACGCTGCGCGCCGCCGTTTGGCGCGCGGCATTCAGCAGCTCCACAATCCCGCTGTGGACGCCGGCATAGCCGGCCGGCAAGGCGGCACTTTTAGACTCTGCCGTAGAAAGCGTTCTCTTGCTCATCCGACAGCCTCCGTGGAACGCTGCGCCCCAGTGATCGTCTTGCGCCGGTTCGCCACCAGTTCGGCCGCCTCACGCACCGGATCATCCTCGGTGTGGATGTAGCGCATGAACATGGTCACCGTCTTATGCGCTGTCAGCACCATCCCGACCTTGACCGGAATGCCCGAGTTGGCGATGTCAGTAGCCGAGCGGTGGCGGATGCCATGCGTGCCGACGTGTGGTACACCAGCCGCTTTGAGCGTACGAGTCCAACCGCCGTAATACTCCCCATAGGTCAGGTGGATCAAAGGATTGCGCGGCGATGGCAGCACATAACGCATACCTTCCCGCCGGGGGGCCGTGGAGAGCAGCCGATAGGCTTCCTCGCTCATGGGTTTGGACATGCCACCGGTCTTGCTGTCTGGCCAAACCACCCGGCGGTTCTCCAGATCAATCCATTCCCATTCAAGCAACACGATTTCAGAGCGCCGGGCTGCGAATTCGAATTGCAGGCGGATTGCCAGCGGTATGACGTAGGGTACAAGGCCCTCCGCTTCGATTTGGTCAAGGTACTTGAACAGCTTGGCCATTTCGTCGTCGGTGATAAGGCGGGTCGTCTTGCCGCCGGTGTACAGTGGGACGTGCCGACAAGGATTCGAGCCATCCGACCGGTAGCCCCAAATCTCGGCCAGGTTGAACATCTTGCGCAGGACGGACAGGGCCTTGTTTGCCTCGCCCGGCTTGTAATCCAGCTTCTTCATCATCGCCGCCACATCGGAGCGCTTTACATCCTGCACTTTCATACGGCCCAGGATCGGGATGATGTTGCGGTCGATATTGCCCTGGTAGCCTCTTTGCGTGCTGGGCTTGTTGCGGTGTTTGGAATAGTCTTCCATGAACTTCACGCACAGTTCCTTGACGGTGGGCGCTTTGCGCGCTTCGGCCTTGGCAGCACCTGGGTCGCCGCCCCGGCGAACCTCGGACAGCCAGTTCTGCGCCAATGAACGGGCTTGTTCGACAGTCAGCTCTCCGTACAAGCCCAGTGCCGGCTTGCGCCGCTCACCAGCGTTCGTTCGGTACTGGAGCATGAAGACCTTGCGGCCAGCCGGCGTGATCTTGCATAGGAAGCCGGGAACGAGGGTGTCACGCAGCTCGATAGGCTGCGTTTGAGGTTTCGCCGCATCGATTGCGGACTTGGTGAGTTTGATCTTAGCCATGATGACTCCTTGGAAAGACTCGGTTTCCAGGAGCCTGTTAGGAGCCAAGCAGATGGAAGCCGGGTCAAGTTTCGGAAAGCACCGGCATATAATGAATTCTCCTAACCTATTGATAAACCTGCTGTATCGGGCTCAGGCGTAGTCCAGCGAAGTACGGTGCTGGAGTCATGGTGAAATAAAAAAAGGCCGGCGATTGCCGGCCTTTTTATTAACCACTCTGGTACGTCGCGGGATTACCAGCCGGTGGCTTTTTTCACGCCTTCGCCGATTTCGGCGGGGTTGCGGACGGTGACCACACCGGCCGCTTCCAGGGCGGCGAACTTCTCGTCCGCGGTGCCCTTGCCACCGGCGATGATGGCGCCCGCGTGGCCCATGCGCTTACCCGGGGGCGCGGTGACACCGGCGATGTAGCTGACTACCGGCTTGGTCACGTTGTCCTTGATGTAGGCGGCGGCTTCGTCTTCGGCGGTACCACCGATTTCACCGACCATCACGATGGCTTCGGTCTGCGGGTCGTTCTGGAACAGTTCCAGCGCTTCGATAAAGGTGGTCCCGGGAATCGGGTCGCCGCCAATGCCGATGCAGGTGGACTGGCCGTAACCCAGTTTGGTGGTCTGGTTGACCGCCTCGTAGGTCAGGGTGCCGGAACGGGACACGATGCCCACCTTGCCGGGCTTGTGAATGTGACCGGGCATGATGCCGATCTTGCATTCACCGGGGGTGATCACACCGGGACAGTTCGGGCCGATCAGGCGCACGCCCTGCTTACGGTCCAGGTATTCCTTCACATAGAGCATGTCCAGCGCCGGGATGCCCTCGGTGATGCAGACGATCAGCTCGATGCCGGCGTCGGCGGCTTCCAGGATGGAATCCTTGCAGAACGGGGCCGGTACGTAGATCACGGACGCGGTGGCGCCGGTCTCTTTGACCGCTTCGGCCACGGTGTTGAACACCGGCAGGCCCAGATGGGTCTGGCCGCCCTTGCCCGGGGTCACGCCGCCCACCATCTTGGTGCCGTATTCCAGCGCCTGTTCGGAATGGAAGGTGCCCTGGCTGCCGGTGAAACCCTGGCAGATCACCTTGGTGTTCTTATCAATCAATACGCTCATTTGGCACCTCCAGCGGCTTTCACCACCTGTTCGGCGGCGTCGTCGAAACTTTCTGCGGCTACGATGTTCATGCCGCTCTCGGCGAGCTTCTTGGCGCCCAGTTCGGCGTTGTTGCCTTCCAGACGCACCACGACCGGCACGTCCACGCCGACTTCTTCCACGGCGCCGATGATGCCCTCGGCGATCAGGTCACAACGGACGATGCCGCCGAAGATGTTCACCAGAACCGCTTTCACCTGGTCGTCGGAGAGGATGATCTTGAACGCTTCGGTGACGCGTTCCTTGGTGGCGCCGCCACCCACATCCAGGAAGTTGGCGGGCGCGCCGCCTTTCAGCTTGACCAGGTCCATGGTGCCCATGGCCAGGCCGGCGCCGTTGACCATGCAGCCGATGTTGCCTTCCAGGGCCACGTAGTTGAGGTCCCATTCGGCGGCGCGGCGTTCGCGGTCGTCTTCCTGGGTCGGATCGTCCAGTGCCTTGATGTCCGGGTGACGGAACAGCGCGCTGCCGTCCACGTTGATCTTGGCGTCCAGGCAGTGCAGGTCGCCCTGGTCGGTGATCACCAGCGGGTTCACTTCGATCAGCGCCAGATCCTTCTCTTCGAACAGCTTCGCCAGGCCCACGAAAATTTTCGCGAACTGGTTGATCTGCTTGCCTTCCAGACCCAGCTGGAACGCGATCTCGCGGGCCTGATAGGGCTGCGCGCCGACCAGCGGGTCGACGATCGCTTTGAGAATTTTCTCGGGGGTTTCCTCGGCGACTTTCTCGATCTCCACGCCGCCCTCGGTGGACGCCATGAACACCACCCGGCGGGTGGCACGGTCGAGCACCGCGCTCAGATACAGTTCGCGGGCGATGTCGGTGCAGGTTTCCACCAGAATTTTGGTGACCGGCTGGCCGTGTTCATCGGTCTGGAACGTCACCAGGCGCTGGCCCAGCCACTTCTTGGCGAATTCCGCCGCTTCCTCGGGGCTGTCGACCAGTTTGACGCCACCGGCCTTACCGCGGCCACCGGCGTGCACCTGGGCTTTCACGACCCATTTGTCACCACCGATTTCCTTTGCCTTCGCCGCCACCTCTTCCGGTGTATCGCAAGCGAAGCCCGGAGAAACCGGCAGGCCGTAATCAGCAAAAAGCTGTTTCGACTGATACTCGTGGAGATTCATGCCTTAACTTCCGTAAGCTTGTCTGTGGATAGCGCTCCCGGCGCAATATCGGGGCCTCTTCGGGCCCCTCTTGTGTCGGGGCCCGCTGGGTATCTTCGGGGCCCTACTTTTTGCGGCGGCGTTGCGCCACGTGGATAGCCTTGTAGTCCGTGGCCAGAGCCGCTTCGTGCACGGTCTCGGAGAGGCTCGGGTGGCCGAACACCATCAATTGCAGATCCTCGATGCTGGCACCGAATTCCATCGCCACGACCCCTTGCTGAATCAGCTCGGAGGCCTGCGGGCCGAGGATGTGCATGCCCAGCACCCGGTCGGTTTTTTCGTCCACCACGAACTTCACCAGACCGCCGGGCTCGCCGGCGGCCAGTGCGCGGCCATTGGCGGCGAAGGGTACCGCGCCGGTTTTATACGGCTCGCCGGAATCCTTCACCTCTTCCTCGGTCTTGCCCACCCAGGCGACTTCCGGGTGGGTATAAATGACGCCCGGCACGGCGTCGTAATTGACCTGGGTATGTTCCCCGGCAATCACATCCGCCACCATCACGCCCTCTTCGATCGCTTTGTGGGCCAGAGCCGGTCCACGCACCAGATCGCCGATCGCGTACACGCCCGGGACATCGGTGCGACACTGGCTGTCGACGTACACATAGTTACGTTCGTCCATGGTCACGCCGGCGTCCTGGCTGAGCAGGCCTTCGGTGTAAGGACGGCGGCCCACCGCCACGATCAGGCGGTCGAACGTCTCTTCGTGCTCTTCACCGTCGTAGCTGTAGGTGACGCGCACGGAATTCTTGTTCTTCTTGGTTCCGGTGACCCGGGCACCCAGATGGATGTCGAGCCCTTGTTTGGAAAACAGTTTGAAGGCTTCCTTGCCGATCTGCCGGTCCACGGTGGGCAGGAACGTATCCACCGCTTCGAGCACCTTCACTTCACTGCCGAGGCGGGCCCAGACGCTGCCCAGCTCCAGGCCGATGATGCCGGCGCCGATTACGCCCAGCTTTTTGGGCACGGAATCGAATTCCAGCGCGCCGGTGGAATCGACAATGATCTTCTGATCCACCTCGGCCACCGGAATGTCCACCGGCACGGAACCGGCGGCGAGAATCACGTGTTCGGCTTCCAGGGTCTGTTCGTCGCCGTCCAGCGGCGAGAACTGCACCTGCTTGTTGGCCTTGAGCTGGCCGCTGCCCTGCAGCCAGGTGACCTTGTTCGACTTGAACAGGGAGGCCACGCCGCCGGTGAGCTGTTGCACGACTTTGTCCTTGCGCTGGTGCATGGTGTCCAGATCAAGGCTCAGTTTGCCCACGCCCACGCCGTGATCGGCGAGCGCGTGCTCCGCCTCATGGTACTTCCAGGAGGAATCCAGCAGCGCCTTGGACGGAATACAGCCCACGTTCAGGCAGGTACCGCCGAGTGCCGGCTGGTCCTGTTTGTTGACGCGCTTCTCGATGCAGGCCGTGTTGTAGCCCAGCTGCGCGCAGCGAATCGCGGCGACGTAACCGCCGGGGCCGCCGCCGATGACGATGACATCGTATTTATCAGCCATAACTAATCCTTTAAATGTCCAGCAGCAGCCGCGCCGGATCCTCGATAAAGTTCTTCACCGCGACCAGGAACTGCACCGCCTGCTTACCGTCGATCAGACGGTGGTCGTAGGACAGCGCCAGATACATCATCGGCAGAATCTTCACTTCACCGTCCACCGCCATGGGCCGTTCCTGGATTTTGTGCATGCCCAGAATGGCGGTCTGCGGCGGGTTGAGGATCGGCATCGACATCAGGGAGCCGAACACGCCACCGTTGGAAATGGTGAAGGTGCCGCCGGTCATTTCATCGATGGACAGCTTGCCCTTCTGAGCCTTCTGGCCGTAATCGATGATCTGCGATTCCACTTCCGCGAGGCCCTTCTGGTCCGCGTCGCGTACCACCGGCACCACCAGACCGCGCTCGGTGGATACCGCCATGCCGATGTCGTAGTAACCGTGGTAGACCACGTCGTCATCGTCGATGGAGGCGTTCACTTCCGGGAAGCGTTTGAGTGCTTCCACACAGGCGCGGGTAAAGAAGCCCATGAAACCAAGACGAACGCCGTGGGCCTTCTCGAAGGCGTCCTTGTAGTTCTTGCGCATATCCATGATCGGCTTCATGTTGACCTCGTTGAAGGTGGTCAACATGGCCGCGTTCTGTTGCGCGGACACCAGGCGCTCGGCGATGCGCTTGCGCAGACGGGTCATCGGTACCCGGCGCTCTTCCCGCTCGCCCGGTTCCGGTGCCGGAATCGGCGCGGCCTTGGGCGCGTCGCTCTTGGTCTCGCCGGCGGAGGACTGCTTGCGCTCCTCGCGGCTGGCCAGGGCTTTCTCCACGTCTTCCTTGGTGATGCGGCCGTCGCGGCCGCTGCCCTTGACGTCGGACGCGGAGAGGTTGTGTTCGCTCATCATCTTGCGCGCCGCGGGACCGGCCTGGGCGTCCTTGTCACCGCCCTCCTCGTCTTGCTGCTGCGCGCCTTTATCGTCCGCCGCGGGCGCTTGTTTCTGTTCGCCCTTGTCGTCGTCTCCGCTGTCTTTCGCGGCGTCCTTGTCGTCGTCCTTGTCGTCACCGCTGTCCGCGCCGCCGGCGCCGCTGCCGGCTTCCAGCTGACCCAGTACTTCCTGGCTTTCCACGGTGTCGCCTTCGTCCTTAATGATCTTCGCCACCACACCGTCGCTGGGGGCCACCACCTCCAGCACTACTTTGTCGGTTTCGATGTCCACCAGCAGCTCGTCACGCTTGACCGCCTCGCCTTCTTTCTTGTGCCAGGTCGCCACGGTGCCGTCCGCTACGGATTCGGGAAACTGTGGGGCTTTGATGTCTGTCGCCATGCTTATTCCTTAACCCTATCTCGGTTGGCTGTCGCTCAGTTGATCTGGAAGGCGTCTTCGACGAGACGCTGTTGCTGTTCCACGTGCAGGGACATGGAGCCCACCGCCGGGGCCGCCGCCATGTCACGGCCGGCGTAATGCACATGCAGTTTGTCGTTGACCGCCCGCGCCACCCGGAACATATGGTGCTGCGAGCAGTACCAGGCGCCCTGGTTCATCGGCTCTTCCTGGCACCACACCAGATTTTCCAGATTGGGGTAACTTTCCAGGACTTCCTGGAGACGCTTTTCCGGGAACGGATACAGCTGCTCGATGCGCACCAGCGCGGTGTCGTTGAGGTCGTCCGACTCGCGTTTTTCCAGCAGGTCGTAGAACACCTTGCCGGAGCACATCACCACGCGTTTGATGTCCTTGTGGTCGATGTCGGCGCGGTCGTCCAGAACGGTCTGGAAACGGCCTTCGGACAAATCCTCCAGGGACGATTTGGCGCGCTTGTGACGCAGCAGGCTCTTCGGCGTCATCACCACCAGCGGCTTGCGCAGCGGCCGCACCGCCTGGCGCCGCAGCAGATGGAAAATCTGCGCCGGGGTGGTGGGCACGCACACCTGCATGTTGTGCTCGGCGCACAGCTGCAGGAAGCGTTCCAGCCGGGCGGAGGAGTGCTCCGGGCCCTGACCTTCGTAGCCGTGCGGCAGCAACAGGGTGAGGCCGCACAAACGCCCCCACTTGGCTTCGCCGGAGGACATGAACTGGTCGATCACCACCTGGGCGCCGTTGGCGAAATCACCGAACTGCGCTTCCCAGACGATCAGCGCTTCCGGGGTGGTGGTGGCGTAGCCGTACTCGAAGCCCAGCACCGCCTCCTCGGAGAGCAGCGAATCGTAGATATCAAAGCGCGGCTGACCTTCCTGAAGGTTGGCCAGAGGCACATAGTCCTCGCCGTTCTTCTGGTTGTGCAGCACCGCGTGGCGGTGCGAGAAGGTACCGCGCCCGGAATCCTGGCCGGTGAGCCGCACCATCACGCCCTGGTCCAGCAGGCTGGCGTAGGCGAGGGTCTCGCCGTAACCCCAGTTGATCGACATGGCGCCGGCGGTCATTTTGCGGCGGTCCTCGAGAATCTTCTTCACCTGCCGCTGCAGCACCACGCCCTCGGGCACGGTTTCCAGACGGTTGGCCAGATCCTGGAGTTTCTTGAGCGGGTAACCGGTGTCCCAGTCGTCCTCGACCTGATGGCCGACGTAGGGGCTCCAGTCCACGAACAGGGACTTGTTGGGCTCGCGCACCAGTGATTTGACCACGTGGTTGCCCTCGTCCAGCGCGTCGCGATAGTCGTCGACCATCTTCTTCGCGTCCTGCTCGGAGAGTATCTGTTCGTTGATCAGACGCTCGGCGTACAGCGTGCGGCTGGACGGGTGCGACTTGATCTTCTTGTACATCAGCGGCTGCGTGGAGGACGGCTCGTCCGCCTCGTTGTGACCGGAACGACGGTAGCAGATCAGGTCGATCACCACGTCCTTCTTGAACTGCATGCGGTAGTCCACCGCCAGCTGGGTGACGAAGTAGACCGCCTCCGGATCGTCCGCGTTGACGTGGAAGATCGGCGACTGAACCATCTTCGCCACGTCGGTGCAGTACTCGGTGGAGCGGGCGTCGTCACGGCGGCTGGTGGTGAAGCCGACCTGGTTGTTGACGATCACGTGCAGGGTGCCGCCGGTCTTGAAGCCGCGGGTCTGGGACATCTGGAAGGTCTCCATGACCACGCCCTGACCGGCGAACGCCGCGTCACCGTGAATCAGAATCGGCACCACCTGGTCGCCGCCGCTGTCGTCGCGGCGATCCTGGCGGGCGCGCACCGAGCCTTCCACCACCGGCGATACGATCTCCAGGTGGGACGGGTTGAAGGCCAGCGCCAGATGCACTTCGCCGCCGGACGTCTGCACGTTGGACGAGAAGCCCTGGTGGTATTTCACGTCGCCGGAGCCGTTCTCGTTGAAGCTCTTGCCCTCGAACTCGCCGAACAGATCGCGGGGGCTCTTACCGAGGATGTTGACCAGCAGATTCAGGCGGCCACGGTGGGCCATGCCGATCACCATCTCCTTGGCGCCGTAACTGCCGACCCGCTGGATCATCTCGTCCATCAGCGGAATCATCGATTCGCCGCCTTCCAGGCCGAAACGCTTGGTGCCGGGGTAACGGCTGCCCAGGTATTTTTCCAGGCCTTCGGCGGCGGTCAGACGCTCGAGAATATGGCTCTTGATGTCGGCGCCGTACTGCGGGTGGCTGCGCACGCCCTCCAGCCGCTGCTGAAGCCAGCGCTTCTCGGCGGTGTTGACGATGTGCATGTACTCACAGCCCACCGTGGAGCAATAGGTGCCCTTCAGGCAGTCCATGATCTCGCGCAGGGTGGCTTCCGGCTTACCGATGAACAGGTTGCCGGTCTGGAACACCGTGTCCATGTCCGCCTTGCTCAGGCCGTGGTGCGCCAGCTCCAGGTCGGAGACCGCCTCGCGCTCCATCAAACCGAGCGGGTCCAGCTTGGCCACCTGATGGCCCCGGTTGCGGTACGCGGCGATCAGATGAAGCACCCGCACCTGGCGGCGTTCATGCTCGCTGCTGACGGCGCCCGCGCCGACTTTCTGCACACGGGACTTGTTCTTGGCTTCGAGCAGGAAATACTCACGGACCGCCGAATGGGGGACATCGGACTCAACGGCGCCGTTGGAGGGCAGCTTTTCGAAGTAGGCGCGCCAGTCTTCCGGCACGGAATTGGGATCAGTCAGATAGGATTCGTACAGTTCATCAACATAGGCCGCATTGGAGCCCCCGATATGGGAGGACTGCCACTGACGGTACATGGAACTGTCTTGCATCGTCGCTCGTTCCTTAGCCGGGCGAACGTCACGCCTGTGGGCATGTATTCTGCTCTGTCCACAGGGCTGCGACCCTGTTACCCGCGCTCATCGCTGTTTACGGACCGGCACCTTTTAAGCTCCGGCCCACTTGCTGTCTGGCGGCTCCGGGGTTGCCGAAACCGCCACCTAGTGTAGTACCTTTGTGGTGGTTTTGTTAGGTGTCTACGGAGAAAATGACTTATCGGTCTTTTTTCTCCTGACCGCAATCCCACCAACGTCTAACGCTTACCGGCCCTCTATAAAGGCATGGGGGCGACGGCACCGATCTCAAGCTTAACCAAAGCCACCCTTCCCCGAACCCTTCCGTCGCATCCGGATACAATTTGCAGCCGGGGAAGGCGCCCACAAAAAAGGCGGCCCGCAGGCCGCCTTCTTCGCTTTCCGTTACACGCCCCGTTCCAGGAGCATGGACCGGATGTGGCCGATGGCCCGCGTTGGGTTCAGCCCCTTGGGGCAGACGCTCACGCAGTTCATGATGCCGTGGCACCGGAACAGGCTGAACGGGTCATCCAGGCGCGACAGGCGCTCCTCGGTGGCCTCGTCGCGGCTGTCCGCCAGGAACCGGTAGCTCTGCAGCAGCGCCGCCGGACCCAGGAACTTCTCCGGGTTCCACCAGAAGCTGGGGCAGCTGGTGGAGCAGCACGCGCACAGAATGCACTCGTAGAGGCCGTCCAGCTTGGCCCGGTCCTCCGGCGTCTGCAGGCGCTCGATGGCCGGCGCCGGCGTGTCGTTCTGCAGGTACGGCTGCACCTTCTCGTACTGGTTGTAGAACATGGTCATGTCCACCACCAGGTCGCGAATCACCGGCAGGCCGGGCAGCGGGCGCAGCACCAGCGGCTTCTTGCCTTCCTTCACACCCGGCGCCACTTCAGACAGCGGGGTGATACAGGCGAGGCCGTTCTTGCCGTTGATGTTCATGCCGTCGGAACCGCAAACGCCTTCCCGGCAGGACCGGCGGTAGGCCATCGACGGGTCCTGCTCTTTGACCAGATTGAGCACGTCGAGCACCATCAGGTCCTTGCCCTGGGTGTCCACCTCGTACTCTTTCATGGACGGTTCGCGGTCGGTGTCCGGGTTGTAGCGATAGATACTGACTTTCATGGCTACGCGCCTCCGTTAGTAGGTCCGGATCTTCGGCTGGAAGGTATCGACGGTCTTCGGCTTGAAGTTCACATCCCGCTTGCCCAGTTTTTTCGACTTGGGGTCGAACACGGAATGGCACAGCCAGTTTTCGTCGTCACGATCCGGGAAGTCGTAGCGGGAATGGGCGCCCCGGCTTTCGGTGCGTCCGGACGCCGCCAGCGCGGTGGCTTCCGCGACTTCCAGCAGGTTGTCCAGTTCCAGCGCTTCGACACGGGCGGTGTTGAAGGACTGGCTCTTGTCCTCGAGATGGGCGTTGGCGATGCGCTCGCGCAACTTGGCCAGCTTCTGAACGCCCTCTTCCATCAGATCACCCTTGCGGAATACACCGAAGTGATTCTGCATGGTGCTCTGCAGTTCCTTGCGCAGCGAGGACACGGATTCGCCGTCCTTGGACTCGTTCCAGCGGTTGACGCGGCTCAGCGCCCGCTCCAGGTCCTCTTCGCTGGGCTCGTACTGGGTCATGCCCTGACGCAGCGCCTCTTCGATGTGCAGACCCGCCGCGCGGCCGAACACCACCAGGTCGAGCAGCGAGTTGCCGCCCAGACGGTTGGCGCCGTGTACCGACACGCAGGCTACCTCGCCCACCGCGAACAGGCCGTTGACGAACTGATCCTCGCCTTCGTGGCCGCCGCTGAACTTGAGCGCCTGGCCGTTCACGTTGGTGGGGATGCCGCCCATCATGTAGTGACAGGTGGGCACCACCGGGATCGGTTCCTTGACCGGGTCCACCTGGGCGAAGGTGATGGACAGCTCGCAAATGCCGGGCAGACGGCTGTGCAGCACTTCCTCGCCGAGATGGTCCAGCTTCAGATAGACGTAGTCGCCGTCCGGGCCGTCGCCGCGGCCGTCGAGGATCTCCATCATCATGGAGCGGGCCACCACGTCACGGGACGCGAGGTCCTTGGCGTTGGGCGCGTAGCGCTCCATGAAGCGCTCGCCGTCCTTATTAATAAGGTAGCCGCCCTCGCCCCGGCACCCTTCGGTGACCAGGGTACCCGCGCCGGCAATGCCGGTGGGGTGGAACTGCCACATTTCCATGTCCTGCACCGGCACGCCGGCACGCAGGGCCATGCCCACGCCATCGCCGGTGTTGATCAGGGCGTTGGTGGTGGAGGAGTAGATACGGCCGGCGCCGCCGGTGGCGAACACCGTGGCCTTGGCTTTGAAGAACACGGTCTCGCCGGTCTCGATGCTGATCGCGATCACACCGCAGACGTTATCGTCGGCGTCCTTCACCAGATCCACGGCGTACCATTCGTTGTAGAACTGGGTGCCGTTCTTGAGGTTCTGCTGGTAAAGGGTGTGCAGCAGCGCGTGACCGGTACGGTCGGCGGCGGCACAGGTGCGGGCGGCCTGGCCACCCTCACCGAAATTCTTGGACTGGCCACCGAAAGGACGCTGGTAGATGCGGCCTTCCTCGGTGCGGGAGAACGGCAGACCCATGTGGTCCAGCTCGAACACCGCTTCCGGGCCCACCTGGCACATGTATTCGATGGCCTCCTGGTCACCGATATAGTCGGAGCCCTTCACCGTGTCGTACATGTGCCAGCGCCAATCGTCATTGGGATCGGCGGAGGCGATCGCGCAGGTGATACCGCCCTGGGCGGACACCGTGTGCGAACGGGTCGGGAATACTTTGGAAATCAGCGCGGTTTTGAAACCGGACTGCGCCATCTGCAGGGAAGCACGCATGCCTGCGCCCCCGCCGCCAACGACGATCGCGTCAAAGGTGATGGTACGAATGGACATGGATTATGCGCCTCCCCAGATCATCAGCAGGCCCCACAGCAGGTACACAAGCAGCAGCAGCGCGATGGCCATCTGCACCACCAGACGAACACTGGTGGCCGCTTTGCCGAAGGTCAGGCTGGTCAGATAGTCGGTGGTCACGCTCCACAGGCCGATCCAGGTGTGGGCGGCCACGGAGAACAACAGAAGGGTGTTAGCGATCTGCATGGGCACGGAGCCCATAAAGGCACTCCAGGTGCCGTAATCCAGATCCGGCTGGGCGATCAGAAAGCCCAGCATGCCGATCACGTACACGGCGATCACCACAGCGGAAACCCGCTGGATCAGCCAATCATAAAGGCCGTTACGGCCCAGGCTCGTTACACTGGTTACCATACCCAGGCTCCTGCCAACAGAATCAGTACCGCGGTGACAACGAAAGTGGCGAAGGCGCCACGACGTCCACCTTCCAGGGTCTCACCCATGCCCATATCCATAATCAAATGGCGGATACCGGCGACCAGGTGATAAAGAATGACGGCCAGGATCGCCCAGACCACCAATTTGGCGAGGGGCGAGGTCATCAGCTGTTTCAGGTCCGCAAAGCTCTCGGGGGACGCCAAGGAGCGATCCAGCATCCACAGCAAGACGGGGATGGCAACGAAAATGGCCACGCCAGTAATACGGTGAGTGATGGATGCAATGGCGGTGACCGGGAACTTGATCGTCGTTAGATCGAGGTTAACGGGTCTCTTATCGTTCACGGTAGCCTACACTTTTGCCGGGCCCCGGATACACCGGAGCGGTTATCGGGAACTTGGCATCAACGGCGACATCAGAGTGTGAATGCGGATAAAGCCGATGGTGCCCGGGCCGGGGTTGGAGCCCACAGGGAACTCCTGCTTGGTCCCGAACGGCGAAAAACCGATCGGAACGGGGCCGGAGACTCCTTCGCGGGCGGCAGTATATCGCCGCGCTTACGGCAAAACAAACGGCAAACTGCGACTTTTATCTTAGCCGGCCCCGCGGACCGCCCCCTCATCCGGCGCTGGCGGGACCTGGGCGGTTAATCCCTTGTTTTTTAACGGCCCTTTGCGGCGGGCCCGTCGCGAAGCGCCGTAATAGCCTGTTTACCCTACAAAAGTCGCTCCCGCCGGGGGCCGGCTTCTCGTTGACAAAGACCCACCAAAACTTTAACGTCCCCCGCGCTCTGGAGGACCTTCCCAGTAGGGACCCTCTATTCACCGAGGAGAAATTCCCATGACCGAGAAGAAAGCCATTCTCAAGGTAGAGGGCCGGGACGATCTGGAACTGCCGATCCATACGCCCACCCTGGGCCGTGACGTGATCGACGTTTCTTCCCTGACCGCCAACGGTATCTTTACCTTCGACCCGGGTTTCACGTCCACCGCTTCCTGCGAATCAAAAATCACCTTCATCGACGGTGAAGTGGGCAAACTGCTGCATCGGGGCTATTCCATCGAGGAACTGGCCGCCAAGTCGGACTATCTTGAAGTGTGCTACCTCCTGCTCAACGGTGAACTGCCCACCGCCGAGCAGAAAGAGACCTTTGTCAGCACCGTCAAAAACCACACCATGGTGCACGAGCAGATCCGCAATCTGTTCAACGGCTTCCGCCGCGACGCGCACCCGATGGCCATCATGTGTGGCGTGGTGGGGGCGCTGTCCGCGTTCTATCATGACTCGCTGGACATCAATAACCCCACCCACCGGGAAATCACCGCGTTCCGTTTGATCGCGAAGATGCCCACCATCGCGGCCATGTGCTACAAGTACGGTCTCGGTCAGCCGCTGATGTATCCGCGCAACGACCTCGGTTATGCGGAAAACTTCCTGCACATGATGTTCGGCAACCCGTGCGAGGAAACCAAGGTCAGCCCGACCCTGGCCCGCGCCATGGACAAGATCTTCATCCTGCACGCCGACCACGAGCAGAACGCCTCCACCTCCACGGTGCGCCTGGCCGGCTCCTCCGGTGCCAACCCGTTCGCCTGCATCGCCGCCGGCATTTCCGCCCTTTGGGGCCCCGCCCACGGCGGTGCCAACGAAGCGGTGCTGAACATGCTCGACGAGATCGGCGACATCTCCAACATCGACGAGTACATCGCCAAGGCCAAGGACAAGAACGATCCGTTCAAGCTGATGGGCTTCGGCCACCGGGTCTACAAGAACTACGACCCGCGTGCCACCGTGATGCGCGAATCCTGCCACGAAGTGCTCAACGAGCTGGGTGTCAACGATCCGCAGCTCGAGCTGGCCATGAAGCTCGAAGAGATCGCCCTGAACGACCCCTACTTCAAAGAGAAGAAGCTGTTCCCGAACGTGGACTTCTACTCCGGGATCATTCTCAAGGCGATCGGCATCCCGACCTCCATGTTCACCGTGATCTTCGCCCTGTCCCGCACCGTGGGCTGGATCGCGCACTGGAACGAGATGATCTCCAATCCCTACAAGATCGGCCGTCCCCGCCAGCTCTACACCGGCGAGACCGAGCGCGAGATGACCGCGCTCAGCGACCGCAAGTAACCGACAGCCGCCGCCCCGCGGCGCTCTGTCCGGTCCTTCGGGACCAGAAAGCGAACCCCACGGGTTCGCTTTTTTTTGCCCCGCCGCAACAATTGGTACACCAGTACAACAATCCGCAACCAGCCACCAACAACCGCCCTCCGCCGGCCGGTGGATACTGTCAGGCAACGCGCCATTTTAATAACAACGGACCGGCACCCATGCCGGCCAGCGGAGTGCCCTGATGAAGATGCCCGTGAACCGGTACGCCGGTATCGCCCTGCTCGCCCTACTGGCCTTACTGACCACCGCCTGCGGCGGCGGCTCGAGCTCCTCGCCGGCCCCGTCGGGCGGCCCGTCGCCGACGCCCACCGAGCCGGAGACTGAACCGCCGGCGCCGGTGGCCGGCGAAGGCAGCATCCGGGTGCTGTCCAGCCGCGCCGACCTGATCAGCGGCGGCGACGCCCTGGTCGCGATCGCCGCCGACGACCCCGCGCTGCTCAATAACGCCCGTGTCAGCCTCGGCGGCACCGACGTCAGCGACCGGTTTCGGCGCACCGGAGAGTCCCTCAAAGGCCTGGTCGACGGCATGTCCCCCGGCGCCCACACCCTGCGGGTGACCCTGGCCGACGGCTCGATACTGCAACAGCCGCTGGTCAACCATCCCAACGGCGGCCCGATGTTTTCCGGCCCCCAGATCGGGCCCTGGACCTGCAGCAACCCCGCCGCCACCGACGCGCAGTGCAACCAGCCCGCCGAATACCGTTTCAAGTACGTGCCCGCCGGCAAGCTGCAGGCGTTCATCACCGGGTTCGATCCCACGAACCCGGGCCTGCCCGGCGCCTTCCTCGACTATCAGCCGGACAACCCGCCGGCGGACCAGGACATCGCCCGGGTGACCACCGATCAGGGCGTGCAGGTACCGTTTATCGTGCGCATTGAAACCGGCGTCCAGAACCGTGACCGCTACCAGATCATGACCCTGTTCCAGCCCGACCGGGACTGGTCCGCCCTGGCGCCCCAGCCGCAGTGGAACGGCAAGCTGCTGATCCACCACGGCGGCAACGTGGGCGTGAGTTTCGGCCCCGGCGAACCGCCCAACGGCGACATCGCCGGAACCGCGCCGGAAGGCGCTGAAATCCTGCTCGGCGACAGCATCACCACGGCCCTGGGCCGCGGCTTCATGACGCTCTCCACCGCCCAGGCGAACCTCGGCCATAACGTCAATCTGGTCACCGCGGCGGAATCCCTGATGATGGGCAAGGAACGCATCGTCGAGCAGTACGGCGAGCTGCGCTACACCATCGGCACCGGCTGTTCCGGCGGCGCCATCGCGCAGCAGCACATCGCCAACGCCTACCCCGGCATCTACCAGGGCCTGATCGTGCAGTGCTCCTATCCGGACGTCTGGACCACCGCCACCCAGTTCGCCGATTACAACCTGCTCAGCCGCTATTTCGGCAACCGGATTCCCTCCGATCCGGACAGCTTCCTGTCGGTGATCACCGCCCTGCTCTCCAGCGGCGTGTTGCCGGGGGTGCAGTGGTCGGCGTTCTACGGCCACCTGCCGGTCAATCCGCTGGTCTCGGACCTGGCGTTTTTCCCCGCCGCCTTCCCGGAGCAGGCGGAATGCCCCGGCCTGGCCGACGACGTGCCGGTGTACAACGCCGAAACCCGGCCCGACGGGGTGCGCTGCGGGCTGCTCGACTTCATGATCAACCAGTTCGGCAGCCGACCACCGGAAGTCTGGTCCACCAACGAAGCCCTGCTGTCCAGGGGCTTCGCCGGCATTCCCCTGGATAACGTCGGCGTCCAGTACGGCCTGGGTGCCCTGCAGCAAGGATTGATCACCGGCGAGCAGTTCCTGCGCGTCAACCGGGAAATCGGCGGCCTGAACGTGGACATCCAGCCGCAGGCGGCGCGCACCGTGGCCGACCCGACCGCGCTCCGCAACGCCTACCGCACCGGCGCCATCAACACCGCGGAGCACCTTTCCAACGTGCCGATCATCGACCTGCGCGGCCCGGACCCCGGCATCGCCCACGACGCCTATCACTCCTGGCAGATGCGCGCCCGCCTGGAGGCGGTACAGGGCCACGCGGACAACCACGTGATCTGGTTCGGCGCCTTCCCGCTCGCCGGCGACACCGTGTTCACCACCGAGGCCCTGCTGGTCATGGACCGCTGGCTGTCGAACATCGAAGCGGACCACGGCGCCGCCGCGATCGCCGAGAAAGTGGTCACGCACAAGCCGGCCCGGGCGCGCGATCGCTGCCTGTCGCTGTCGTCGTTGTTCGATGAGGAAGACCCGCTGGTGCCGCTCACCGGCAACCTGCTCTATCCGGACCCGATCGTGCCGGGTCTGGATCCGTCGCTGCTGCCCGCGCCGCCCGCGCAAGCGGGCCTGGTGGTGGATGCCCTGACCGGCCAGGTGTGCGGGCTGGACCTGACCGCCCTGGGGCTGCCCGGCGAAATCGGCGACCTGCTGGCGCCGATCACGGACCCGTTGGTGGCGTTGCAGGAAACGGTGGTGCAAACCCGCTTCGGCACGCCACGCACCGTCGCCGGCGACGCCATCACCACCCTGGTGAACAAGTGCCGGCTCAAGGACGTGGACCCGGCGGATTACCCGGCCAACCCGTTGGCCGGCATCCTTGATCCGGCGGCCTTCGCCGAGCGCGTGGCGGAGATTTTCCCCGACGGTGTTTGCGATTACACCCGGCCGGGCGCCGGCGTGGTGCCGACCCGGGCCTGGCTGCACTACGGCGACGCCACGCGGGTGATCGAAGGCGGTGAGCCGTTGCCACGCACTGGTCCGCTCGCCGAGGGCGGCGACGGCCTGTCCGCGCCGGCCTTCAAACTCAGCCCCTGAGGGCCCGCTTTGTCTTCCCGGTCGTGAATGCCTAAACTCGCGGGCATCGCTTCAAGACCGGGAAGGCATAATGAAAAAAATCATCGTTCTGCTGTTGGTGGCCGCTGCCGCCGCCTATTTGCTGCTGTGGCCGGTACCGGTGGATCCGGTGGCCTGGGACGCGCCGGAGGCCCCGGAACTGACCGGCCCCTACGCCGCCAATGACGAGCTCGCCGACGTTGAGCGCCTCGCCGCCGGTCAGGGCCATGGCCCGGAGGACGTGGCCATCGACGACCAGGGCAACCTCTACGTGGGTTACGAGGACGGCCGCCTGGTGCGCTACGATCCGAACGGCGAGAACGGCGACCTGATCACCAACACCGAAGGCCGGCCGCTGGGCCTGGACATGGCGCCGGACGGCACCCTGGTGGTCGCCGACGGCTACCGCGGCCTGCTGCGCGTGAATCCCGCCTCGGGCGGGCTGACCGTGCTGACCGACCAGGCCAACGGGGTGCCCTTCGGCTTCACCGACGACGTGGACGTGGCCAGCGACGGCGTCATCTACTTCACCGACGCGTCGAGCAAATTCGGCCCGGCCATGAAGGCCCGCGACGACATCATGGAGCACGGCGGGCACGGCCGCTTCCTCAAGTACGACCCCGAATCGGCCACCACCACGGTGTTGATGGAGGGCCTGCAGTTCGCCAACGGCGTGGCGCTCTCCGAGAACGAGGATTTCGTGCTGGTCACCCAGACCGGCAGCTACAACGTGCTGCGCTACTGGCTCAAGGGTGAAAAAGCGGGCAGCCACGATGTGTTCTTCGATAACCTGCCGGGCATTCCCGACGGCATCTCCGGCAACGGCCGGGGCACCTTCTGGCTGGCGCTGTTCGCGCCGCGCAACGCCGCCCTGGACGCCATGTCCGACAAGCCCCTGCTGCGCAAGGTGGTGTTCCGCCTGCCCCAGTTCATGCAGCCGCAGCCGGCCCGCCACGGCTTCGTGCTCGGCCTGGACGAAAGCGGCGCGGTGACCGCCAATCTGCAGCATCTTGGCGAGGACGCCTTCGCGCCGGTGACCAGTGCCGAACAGGCCGGCGAGCGCCTCTATCTGGGCAGCCTGACCCGCGACAGCTTCGCCGTTTATCCGCTCAGCGACGACAGGGAGTCATTACCATGATCCACGCAGCCTTCATCGGCCTCGGCAACATGGGCTATCCGATGGCCGGCCACCTGGCCAACGCCGGCCACGCCGTCACCGTCTACAACCGCAGCCCGGAACGGGCCCGCCAGTGGCTAGACGAGTATCCCGGCAAGCAGGCGGAAACCCCGGCCCTGGCGGCCCTGGACGCGGATATGGTGTTCGTCTGCGTGGGCAACGACGACGACCTGCGCCAGGTGACCCTGGGCGACAACGGCGCCGTGCAGAGCCTCAAGGCGGGCGCGGTGCTGGTCGACCACACCACCGCCAGCGCCGCCATGGCGCACGCCCTGGACGAGGCCTGCCGGGAGCACGACGCCCTGTTCATGGACGCCCCGGTGTCCGGCGGCCAGCAAGGCGCCAAGGACGGCGCCCTGTCGATCATGTGCGGCGGCGACGAAGCGGTGTTCGAGCGGGCGCGGCCGTTGCTCGATCATTACGGCAAGAGCGTGGTGCACATGGGCCCGGTGGGCCAGGGCCAGCTCACCAAGATGGCCAACCAGATCTGCGTGGCGGGGGTGATCGAAGGCGTGGCCGAGGCCATCGCCTTCGCCGAAAAAGCCGGCCTGGACGCGGAAAAAGCCATGCGCGTGATCGGCGCCGGCGCCGGCAGCTCCTGGCAGCTGGTGAACCGCCATCAAACCATGCTCGCCGACCAGTACGACCACGGCTTCGCGGTGGACTGGATGCGCAAGGACCTGGACATCTGCCTGGCGGAAGCCAGCCGGCTGGGCACGCCGCTGCCGCTGGCGGCGCTGGTCAACGAGTTCTACAAGGAGGTCCAGGCCATGGGCGGCGGCCGCTGGGACACTTCCAGCCTGCTGCGCCGCCTGCAACGCCGGCGCGACTAGTCCTCCGCCACGGCTCCGCGCTCGGGCAACAGGGCCCGGGCGTTTTCCGCCCGCAGCTTGTCCGCCACCGGTTTCGGCAAGGCGTCGAGAAGCGGACGGTACTCACCCAGGATCGCGCCGATGCTGTCGAAATGGCCGACCACGTCGCTGCCCAATACGAAGCGGTCCGGATGGCCCTCGATCAGCGCCACCCAGGCGGCGCGCGGCTCGCCGTCCTTGATCAGATAGTGCTCGCGCACACTCCATGACAGATCCACATAAAGATTGTCGTAACGCTCCAGCAGCGCGCGGATGATTTCATTGAGCGTAGCCAGCGGCGCCTGGCGCTTCTCCACGCCGCCGCTGGTACCGGCATGGGCCAGCACGAAGCGCGTGTCCGGATTGCTTCTCAGCGCGTCCTCCAGCTCGCCCAGGTAGATCGGCGTTTCCTCGCGCAGCGAGGTCAGGTTGCTGTGCAGCAGCACCGGCAGATCATGGCGGGCCGCCAGGCGGTAGACTTTCATCAGCGCCGGGTGGTTGGCGCGGGCGGTTTCGCCGGCGGTGAGCGCGGTCAGGTCGTCGTGGCGGGTGATCACCTCGCCAATGCCGCGCCACAGGCCGGGGTAGCGTTCGATCAGCGCTTGCACGTGGCGGGCGGCGTTCATGTCGGTGGGATTGAAACCGCTGATGAACGGCGCCAGGCGGCGGCGCTGATCCTCCGGCAGATCCCGCACCGCGCCGGCGACGATGTCGTCGGTGGCGCTGTAGTAATACAGCGGCGCCTCGTCGCCCAGGTAATAACGCGGCCGGCGCGGCGCGTCCTGCTGCCACTTCTTGACCACCGGCAGGCCGAACAGCCAGGCGTCCTCGACGCCGGCCTCGTCCATGGCCGCCAACATCGCCTCGCTGCCGTCGCTCTGCTGCATGAAATCCACATAGTGAAGATGGGCGTCCACCCAGCCGCCCTCGCCGGCCGATGCCAGGCCCGCGACCATCAAAAGCGCCCCAAACAACCCTGTTCTCATGCGGTTCTCCCCGTCCAACGGCTGTATTTGCTTACCCGCTTAACAGACCCGGAGGCCGGCGCGCGGTTTCACCGGGCGGTCATAATTGAACACTTTTTCACATCCGGTCGAGCCGCTGTCTATTTATGGACATTCCATCACTTTAAGACTTATTATGGAGAAAACCGTCAGGAGGCAATATGCAACCGGCCATTGAACCTTGCGCCAAACCACTGGATGACACGGCCCGCCATGCCGCGTTGCGGGCGGTGTTGCGCCTTTTGGACCACTGGCAGTGCTCGGAAAGGGAAAAGACCGCCCTGCTCGGCGTCGGCCGCTCCACCCTGCATAAATACCAAAGCCGACCGGAAAGCGCCCGGGTCAGCAATGATCTGCTCGAGCGCCTCAGCTATTTGCTGAACATCCACCAGGCGCTGCGCACCCTGTTCGGCAACCGGGAAAACGTCTACGGCTTCGTGCGCATGCCGAACCACAACCCGTTTTTCAACGGCGCCAGCCCCATGGATGTGATGAGCAACGGCCGGGTGGCCAGCCTGTACGAAGTGCACCGGCAACTGGACGGGCTGCGCGGGGGGCAGTGGTGATCGACCCCGCCGACCTGCCCACCGCCGCTTTTCTCCATCAAGAGGCCTACCGGCTGGTGAACGGTAAATACCCGCCCATCCATTTATTCGACGACGTCGCCGACCAGGCCGATTTCGAAGCTCTGTACGCGGTTCAGGCGCTCACCAACCCACGCATTCAGATGCAGGTCGGCGAGCTGCACCGGGTGCCGCCGGCGCGCCGCCCCTGGGGCATTCCCGGCTGCAACTACGCGCTCGGCCCCTTCGTGCATCTGAGCCCCTACGGCTCGCGCTTCTCGGATGGCGAATACGGCGTGTTCTACTGCGCCGAACAGATGGCCACGGCGATCGCCGAGACCCGCTACCATCAGGAGCGTTACTTTCGTGCGGTTCAGGGTCTGAAATTCGATCGCATCGTGATGCGCGGCCTGAAGGTCTGCTTCAGCGCGCGGCTACGCAATATCCACGACCCCCGCCGCGACGACGAGGACTGGTATCACCCCGAGGATTACGGCAGCGCGCGCCGGCTGGGCCGGGCCCTGTTCGACGCCGATGAGCACGGTCTGGTGTACGGCTCGGTGCGCCACCACCAGGCGCGCTGTTTCGCCCTGCTGTCACCGCATCTGATTGAATCGGTGACGCCGGCCACGCATTACGAGTACATTTGGGATGGGGAGCGGATCGCTCATATTCTTACTATTCGGCAGCATAGTTAGGAACGCCGGCTTGTGGCAGCGGGCCTTGTGGGAGCGGGCCCGGCCCGCGAAAGGCCGGCAAAGCCGGCCGGCAGGATCCCAGAGACCTTGTTACTGCGCCGCTTCCAGACGTCTCTGGTATCCCGCCGGGTGGCTAAAGCCACCGTTTCGCGGGCGGGGCCCGCTCGCACAAGTGGCGACTCCCCCAGAGGTCGAACGCCAAAAAAAAGCCCCGGCTCTTTCGAGCCGGGGCTTTTTATTGGTTCATCGCGCTTTAGCGGGAACGCTTCCCCTCCATCTGGTGAGCAGGTCTGGGTGACGCCCTTCCGGGAACGCCGTGAACCCGTCCCTGGGGGCTCCCTGTCGAACGTCCTGTTCTCCAGGGTCC